>Ga0137437_1000046_pt1 | contig 32511 bp, 46 predicted proteins | sample EasRivERMGT138_2_FD_102332 | JGI IMG/M metagenome (GOLD analysis project Ga0137437, IMG submission 102332) | Soil microbial communities from meander-bound floodplain in the East River, Colorado, USA - East River MetaG ERMGT138_2 | ecosystem: Environmental > Terrestrial > Soil > Floodplain ...
GTCGACAAAACCAACCGTTTTGGGAAACCGGGCCGGACCCCGGCCGGGACAGCTCGAGCGGCGACCGAGGCGCTGCGCCAGGCCGCCGCGGGCTGGCCGGAACCTCCCGCGACCCTTCGGGCAAGCGAGCGACGGTTTTGGGATGCGGTCATGATCGCCCGTCTCCCGAATCAATGGGCACACGTCGACCTCTTACTGGCGGTCAACCTCGCGCGATCCCTGGCTGACATAGACCTGCACCGCAAGGCGCTGCGGCGCGAGGGCGACATGCTCGAAACGCCGACCGGGCTGCGCGTCAATCCGCGGCACGCGCTCGTCGAAATGCTCAACCGGCGGGCGCTCTCGATCACGCGGCTTCTGGCGCTGCATGCCGTGGCGACGATCGGGCAGAAGCACGAGCAGAAGGGCACGAAGGGCGAGGCCGAGAACGCAGCCGCCGCGCTCGTCGGCGCCAAGGGCCGGCCCGACGTCGACGCGCTGCTCGCGCGGCCGCGGATGCAGTGAGCGCAGCCCCGAAGCTCGTCGCCGCGATGACGCGCGGCGAGCGGGTCTGCGCCTTCATCGAGAACTACTGCACCGTGCCCGAGGGCGACCTGGTCGGCAAGCTGATGCACCTCGAGCCGTTTCAGCGCGCATGGATCCTCGCGGTCTACGACAACCCGCACGGCACCCGGCTCGCGATCCTGTCGGTCGGCAAGAAAAACGGCAAGACGCCGTTGATAGCAGCGATTGTGCTGGCGCATCTCGCCGGGCCCGAGGCGCGGACCAATTCGCAAATCGTCAGCGGCGCGATGAGCCAGCAGCAGGCGTCCACCGTTTTCAAGTACGCCTGGAAAATGGTGCAGCAGTCGCCGAAGCTGCAGGCGCTCGTGCGCGTGCGGCCGAGCCTGAAGACGCTGCAGGGGCTCGCGGCCAACGTCGAATACCGGGCGATCAGCCGGCAGAAGAAAACCGCGCACGGCATCGCGCCCGTGCTCGCGATCCTCGACGAACTCGGCCAGGTGCGCGGCGGCCAGGATGATTTCGTGGAAGCGATCGAGACCGCGCTCGGCGCCTACGAGGGTTCGATGCTGGTCGTCATCTCGACGCAGGCCGCGAGCGACCGCGACCTGCTATCGACGTGGATCGACGATCACGCGCGCAACCAGTCGCCGACGACGGTCTGCCACGTCCACTCGGCGCAGTCGATCGACTGCGATGTCATGGACGTGGCCGCGTGGCGCGAGGCCAACCCGGCACTCGGCATCTTCCGAAGCATGAAAGACATGACGTCGCTCGCCGAGAAGGCGAGCCGGATGCCGAGCTTCGAGGGGTCGTTCCGAAACCTGAACCTGAACCAACGCGTCGCGCAGGAGAAGCTCGCCTTCGCGCCGACGGTATGGCGCAACGGATCCGACGACGTCGACCGGCGCATCTTCACCGACGGCCGGCCGGTTCACCTGGGCGTCGACCTGGCGCAGCGCACCGACCTTTGCGCGGTCGTCGCGGCGGCCTGCGACGACGCCGGCAATGTGCAGCTCCTACCCTTCTGCTATACGCCGCTGACGGGGCTCGAGGAACGAACCCAGCGCGACCGGGCGCCGTACGACGTTTGGGTAAGGCAGGAGTATCTGCGCGCCGTGCCCGGCTCGTGCGTCGATTACGACTGGCTGTGTACTGACCTTGGGCTCGAGCTCGAAGGGATGAACATCGCCAGCCTTCAATTCGACCGCTGGCGGATCGATGTCCTGCGAGCTGCCGCGCAGCGCACCGGGTTCTTTGCGATGGTGCCGCTATGGGTCGACGTCGGCCAGGGCTATCGCGACTTTTCGCCGCGCCTCGAGGCGTTCGAATCGGCGCTGCTGGGCTGGCGCGTCCGGCACGGCGGTCACCCGCTGCTGACGATGGGCGCGGCCAATGCGATCGCGGCGACGGACCCGACGGGCGCGCGCAAGCTCGACAAGAGCATGAGCACGCAGCGGATCGACCCGCTCGTTGCGGCCATCATGGCGGCCTTTCCGGCGCTGCCCGAGGGCCGGATCGTGCAGGAGATCGACGTTTCGGCAATGGTCGGGTGACATGCCCTGCGATCCGTTCTACAGCCTGCCTGCCTGGCGCACGATCCGCCGGCAGGTGCTCAAACGCGACCGGTACGCCTGCGTAATGTGCCGCGCCGACGTGCGCAAGCTCGGCGCCTCGCGCGTCGATCACATCCTGTCGCGGCGCAAGTTCCCGGCGCTCGCGCTGACGCTGGGCAACCTGCGGACGCTTTGCGCGGCCTGCGACAACCGACAGCAGCTCGAGCGCGACGAGCGCCGCGACGCGCCGCGGTTCGAAAGGGTCGACGCTTCGGGGATGACGGCGGCTTGGCGGAAGGAAGGCGATGCCCATTGACACCTAAAGAGACGCAATCCTATGATTGGCGAGCATGACGACCCGCACCCGCCCGCCTCCGGGCGTGCGCAGGTCGCTCCCGCAGCCCGAGCAACGGCCCACCGGCTCGGCACCGCAGAAGGCTCCTCCGCCTTCACCGGGTGCCAAGCCGTGGTAGCGCCTGACGCCCCGGAGCTGATCCGCGTAGCAAAGCGCGGCGGCGTTCCTGCCATCGCACCGGCGGCCGCGCCTGGCGTCACCGCCGACCAGATCCGCTTTCGCGTCAGCTCCGAGGACGAGGACTCATTCGGCGACGTCGTCGTGCAGGAGGGGCTCGATTTCCCGACCCCGCTGCCAGCCGTCGCCGATCACTCGCACGCGATCGACGCCGCCGTCGGCGACTGGCGCGACGTCGAGCGCCGCGGGCCGGAGACCTTCGCGACCCTGCGGCTGCTACCGAAAGGCGTCTCGCGGGTCGCAGATCTCGTGCGCGCTCTCCACGCGGGCGGGTATCCAATCGCGTCGAGCGTCTATTTCGACATTGCCCGCAACGACATCCGGCCAATCCTCAAGGCCGGCACCGACGGGCGCCTGGTCGAGACCGGAAAGCGCTACATGCGTGGCCGGGTCCGGGAAATCACCCTCACTCAATTCCCGGCGAACCCGGCGGCCGTGGCCGTCGCGCGCTCGCTGGGGTTCAACGATGCCGAGCTGGCCGCGCTGTCGCGCACCGTGCCCGCTCCGGCGTCAGTCTCTCGCGCCTCCCTGGCTGTTGCCGGCGCGCCTGCCTCAAAAGGCCGAACCATGACAACCCTCTCCGAGCTCCTCACCGCGGCACAGGCCGCCAACGACGTCGCGCAGGCGACATACGAGCGTGCGCGCCAGGCAATGGAGGCCGACGCCAGCGAGGCCAACATCGAGGCCGTCGCCCGCTCGGCGACCGATGCTTCGGCGCTGCTCTCGCGCCTGGCCGGCCTGCAGGCGGCCGAATCCCTGGCAGCTCGCCGGGCAGCCGGCACGCCGGCGCCCGCCGCAGCTGCGCCGACCCCTGTCTCGCGCTCCGTCGTCGACCTGGGCGCGGCTCAGACGGTTGCCCGGGCCGGCGCTCCGGCGCTGATCCGCGGCGGTCTCAAGTCGACGCAGGACCTCGCGCCCGGCACGCGCCTCGCCAGGATGGCGATCGCCTGCAGCCTGGCGAAGGAACATCGGCGCGGCGTCGACGACGTGGCGCTCGAGCTCTACCCGAACGACCCGGAGATGCTGGCGATCGCCCGCACGGCAGTCGGCGTCGCCGACACGTCGACAAGCGGCTGGGCGTCGGAGCTGGTGCGCTCGGAAACCCGGCAGATGCTCGACGAGACCCTCAAGGTCACCTCCGTCTGGGCGGCTCTTGCCTCGCTCGGCACGTCGCTGAACTTCGGCGGCGCCATGTCGACGCTCATCCCGCAGATGAACGTCGGCACGACGGTCGGCGGCGCCTGGGTCGGCGAGGGCGGTGTCATCCCGCTCGCGCGCACGACGATCAGCTCGAAACGGCTCTACGCCTACAAGCTGGCCGGCATCGTTCCGATCACCAAGGAACTGCAGCGCGCGAGCGACCCGTCGGCGGTCGAGGCGATGCGCAAGCTGATCGCGCAGTTCCTCTCGAACCTGCTCGACTCGAGCATGATGGACACGAGCGCCGAGGTCACCGGCGTCCGACCGGCCGGGCTCCTGAACAGCGTGACGCCGATCGCCGGCACCGCTGGCGGCGGTTACAACGCGCTGCAGAAAGACCTGCAGGCCGTCGTCGACGCCTTCATCACCGCCGGCGTGGGCACGAAGCCCGTCCTTCTCGTCAACGCCGGAAAGGCCTTCAGCCTCCGGACGATGCAGAACGCGCTCGGCCAGTTCGTCTTTCCGGACGGGTCGAATTCGGTCCTGTCGATTCCTGTCATCGCCTCGCAGTTCGTCACCGCCGGCACGGCCGTCGTCGTCGACGCCGACAAGTTCGCGAGCGCGATCGACAACATGGAATTCGACCTTTCCGAGCAGGCGACGCTCACCATGTCGAACGCCGACGGCGTCGCACCGACGCAAGCCGGCGCCACCGCTCTCGGCGGTGCGCTCGGCACGGCGAATCAGGTCGTGCGCGATGGCGGCATCCCGATCGCCGGCGCGACCGGTGCCTCGACGACCGGCTACACGGCAATCAGCCTGTGGCAGACGTGGAGCCTGGGCATCCGGCTCGTCGTCCCGGCCTCGTTCGGCATCACCCGCACCGGCGCCGTGCAGGCGCTTTCGGCGATCACCTGGTAAGCCATCTCGCCCGGGTCTGATCGGCCCGGGCACTTTTGCCCGCAGGAGAAACGAATATGCAAGTCTCAATCGCTCCGTTCTACGCGCTCATCGTCCCGACCGAAGCGCCGCAGCCACCGCAGCCAGGCCAGCCTCCCGGCATTTGGGGGCCGACCGACCCGCGGCCGACGCTGCCGATTGCCGGCTGGAATCCCGCTACGGGCACCTGGCCGCTGCCAGGCCAGCCTCCGCTCGGTATTTGGGGGCCGGGCGACGGGCGGCCGACGAATCCGATTGCTGGCTGGAATCCCGGCACCGGCACCTTTCCGCCAGGTGGTGGCGGTGGTGGCACACCCGAGCACCCCATCGTGCTGCCGCCCGACACACCGACCCCGCCGCCTGGCAGTGGCGTGGTGGTCCCCCTGCCGCCGCCGACCGATGGCACGCCGGCGCCGACGCCGCCCGAAGGGATCCCGGCCGACTCGGCGGCAATGGTCGTCTGGTTCGGGCCCGGGACGCTGCCGGTGCCGGTCTGGGTGCCGCCCTACGCCGCCCAGAACACGCCGTGAACTGGCTCGCGTTCGTCCTGCTGGCGTTCGCCCTGCTGCTGTTCGTCTTGAACGCGTTCGGCGTCGTTCACGAGAAGGTGCAGCTGCTGCCGCTCGGTCTGGCGTTCGCAGTGGTGGCGTTCATGGTCGTGCGGGGCCTGCCGCCCTGATCCGAGCCCGGCCGCCATCGCCGGGCATTTTTCCGAAAGGGGTCGCAATGTCGGCGGTCTACATCTCGAGCCCCGAAGTCGCGGCGGCCTATCACGTTGCGCCGGGCGAATGGGCAACGGTCAACGACGAGGCCGAGGCGGCGTGGCTGCTGCTGTACCGTCACGGGTGGAGCGCGAACGCGGTCGATCCGCTGCCCGCGCCGGGCTTCGTGCATCCCCTGGCGCCGGCGTTCTCGCCGTATCGGCCTGGCGGCCCGGTCGCGCCGCCCAAGGCAAAAGGGAAGGCATGAGAGCGGCCGCGGTTGTGCTGGTCTACGCTTTCGACCCGATCGACGAGCTGGGCGGCGTCACCGGCGTGCAGCCTGTTCCCGACGAGCTCGCCGGCCGTCTCATCGCCGAATTCCGGGCCGAGCTGATCGAGTCGCACCTGAACGACTCGCAGCGGTTCGTCGCCGGTAGTCCGCAGCACGAGGCGGCGCGGCTCGCGCTACGCGCCAGGCGCGGCGAGGTCGGCGTGCGCAAGGTGCAGCGCGCGCCCAAGCTCGAGCGGGCCTGAAGTGGGCGCGCTCTCGGTCGCCCGTTCCTGGCTCGGCGGCCTCGGGTTCGGCATGGTCGGCAACGTGCAGCCGGCCATGGGGCCGCTGTTCACGCAATGGGGCTATGACATGACCGCGGGCAGCAGCCTGCACGCTTTCGACCCGCTCGACGGCACCGGCTGGCAGCGCAACCTCGCCAAGGTCGGCACCGGCAGCCTGCCGGTGATCGAGGCCGTCTATACGCTCTATGCGAACGCCTTCGCGCAGCTGCGTCCGCATCACCGCCGGATCGACCTCGAGACCGGCGCTGTGACCGAGGTCACCGCATCGCCGGCGGCGCGCCTGCTGGTGCAGCCGAATGCGTATGAGAGCGGCGCGACCCTGCTCTCGCGCCTGGCGTGCGACTGGCTCGGCGGCGAGGCGCTCGTCGTGGCGATGATCAACGGCAAGAACGAGCCCGAGTCGCTGCACCTGGTTCCCCGTGGAACATGGACGCCGCGGGTCGACCCGCAGACGCGCGAGATCTTCTACTTCGCGAGCAACGACCCCGACCTGCTGTTTTCGCCGGCGGCCTCGGCCGATGACGTCAACGCTGGGCGCCTGTTCGTCGTCCCGTCGCGAAACGTTCTGCATTTGCGCTGGCGCACGCCGCGGCATCCCCTCTGCGGAGAGTCGCCGTTTGCCGCTGCCGGCCTGGCCGCCGGCGTCAATGTCGCGCTATCGCGGACGCAGCTCCTGTTCGTCGAGAACATGCGCCGGATCTCGACGGTGCTCTCGACCGAACAGGTCCTGAACAAGCAGCAGATGACCGAGCTTCGGGAGGCATTCGATCTGCAGTCGGCGAAGTGGGCGACCGGCGGCTTGCCCATCCTCTCGGGCGGGCTGAAGATGAGCAGCGCCAACCTGGCGGCGATCGACGAGTCGGTGATCGCGTCGCTCCGGTTCTCGAACGAAGAAGTCGCCCGCTGCGCCGGCGTGCCGCCGCCCATGTATGGCGACCTGACGTCGGGCGCCATCATCAGCAGCGAGACCCTCGTCCGTCACTGGCTATCGGTCTCGCTCGGCGGCCTGATCGAGCGCCTCGAGCGCGAGCTCGACCGGCTGTTTCGCATGGATGGCCGGAGCAACCTGGTCGAGATGTCGACCGAGGCGCTGCTGCGCTCCGACCTGGCGGCGCAGGCCGAGGCGCTTTCCAAGCTCGTCCAGGGCGGCGTCTACATGCCCGACGAGGCGCGGGCGACGCTCGGCAAGGGGCCGGCCGAGGGCGGCGGCGTTCTGTTCGTGCAGCGGCAAATGGTCCCGGTCACCCTGGCCGCCGACCTGGCCGACGCCGAGCTTGAGAAACTGACCGCACCACCGCCGCCGCCGCCGCCCATGGCGCCGCCGGCCGCACCGACGCCGCCGCCGGAGGACCCGAACGCGGCCGACGTCGCCCGCAGTCTGTGGCAGCGGGCGCTCGAATCCTCGAAAGGGGTCCGCCAATGACCGACCAGGAACGCGCCGGCATGGCGGCGGCGATAAACGACGCGATCCGCCAAGGGTGCGCCGAAGTTCGCGCCGAGCTGGAATCGGTGCGGCGCAGCGGTGACGAACGGATCGAGGCGCTGACGCAGGAGAACGCCCAGATTCGCCGCGACCTCGAGGCGGCCCGGACGCTCGCCGCCGAGCCGGTGCTGCGCGAGGCGCTGATCGACGCCGCCGGCGTGCTGCGCCTGGTGCAGCGAAACGGCGCGACGCTCTCTGCTCCGATCGTCGACCTGACCGGCGTCATTGCCGCGGCCGTCGCCCGCGGCGTGGCAGAGGCTGCCGACGGAATGCGGGCCGAATTGCGCGCCGAAATCGCTCGGGGGATGCAAAGGGCCGGCAATGCGCCGCGGTGGTCCAAAACAGCCCTTTACAGCCCCGGGGCGATCGTTTCCTGGCATATCGGCCGGGTGTACGAGCTGCGCGCCGGCGTGGCCGGCTCGATGAGCCAGGACCCCAGCGAGCATCCCGACGTCTGGGAGCGGGTCGGATCCGCCGGGTTCCGGGTCATGAAATCCAAGCCCGACGCGCACGAGCCCGGCGACCTGTTCACCGACGCCGATTCGAAGTTCATCAGCGATGGCGAGAACGTCACGCTACTTGTTGCGCGCCCGGTCAAGCAAAGCGAGATCGAGCGCCAGCACAAGGCGCTGCAGGCCGGGCAGGCGGCGAACGAGCGCGAAGTCGCCGCGCTGCGCGCCCAGGTCCGACCCCTGGTCGAGCGGACCGAGGCGCTCGAGGTGATCGTGCACGAGGCGATCGCATGACCCCGACCACGCGCCTCGTCCTGCTCGTGTTCGTCGTCGCGCTCGTGCTGGTCGCATGCGTCATCGTCTACGCCGGCGATCAGCGGATGCTGCAGCCGCAGTGCATCGCCAATTGCGACGCGACGGCGGCGCGACTCGAAGGGTCGGCGAGCGGCACGATCACGCAGTCGGACGAGAGCCAGGGCCACGCCTCGAAGCGGGAGGGGAAGAAGTGATCAACCGGACGGCCATCGACCGGCTGACGCTGCCGCTCGTCCTGCTGCCGCTGATCAAGGATCAGGCGCGCGTCAGGCACGACCGCGACGACGTGATCATCACCGCGCACGTGGCGGCCTCGATCGGCCTGGCCGAGCGGCTCTGCAATGTCTCGCTCTACCCGGCCGAGTACACCGTCACCGCCGACGAGATCTACTCCTGCCAGCGGCTCTCGCCGATGCCGACCCGCTGGCTGCTGCCGCTGAACAACGTCCGCGCCTTCACGATCACGGGCGCCGATGCCGCCGACCTGTCGGCGGGCTTCACGCTGTCGAATGCCGACTACGGCGGCAACGCGTCGAGCTATCTGCAGTCGGTCTCCGGCGCGACGATTCCGTGGGATGCCGGCCTGGCGCTTGTCGTCGGCGTCGAGGATCCGACCGATCTGGCGCCGGCGTTCCTGTCGCTGATCGCCCGCATGGCCGCGTCGATGTACGAGAACCGCGAGTCCAACGCCGATCTGTGGGCCGGCGGCTTCAGTGCCGAACTGATGGCGCTCTGGAGGCCTTTCGCATGAAGGCCGGGCGCCTGCGTCACTGGTTGCGCATCGAGCGGCCGGATCCGACGACGCTCGACGGCTATCGCGGCGAGGTCAAGGTCTGGACGCCCGTCGCCGAGGTCGACGCCGCGATCGATAGCGTCAGCGGGCGCGAGTTTCTCGCCGCCGACCGCGAGCTGGCGGGCATCACCTGGCGCGTGACCCTGCGCGAGATCCCGGGCCTCACGATCGAGCCTGGCTGGCGCGGCGTCGAGATCGACGGCGACACGGCGCGAACGTTTGATTTCATCGCGGTTTTGCCGAGCCATGCGCGGAACGACATAACCCTCGCGGCCACGTCCGGCCAGTCTCAACCCTAGGAGGCCAAAACATCATGGCAAAGATCAAATCAGACGCGCACCTGTGGCTGACGGAGACCGGCGAGGCCGCGGCTCCGGCGATCGGCATCACCAGCATCACCAAGGCCAAGCCCTGCATACTGACGTGCAGCGCGGCGCTGCCGGCCGGCGTCGTCGTTGGCGACTTCGTGATGATCAGCGGCACGAACGAAGTGCTCCTGAACGGCAAGACGTTCCGGATCGAGGCGCTCGACATCACGACGCCGGCGGCGCCGAAGGTCACCCTCTACGGCTTCGACGGCACGAAGCTAAATGCCGCAGTCGGTGTCGTTCCATCCGGTGCGCAGTTTTTCCAGAAGGCCGGCACGCTCGCGCTGCTCGAGGTCTGCCTCGTCAACCTGGTCGTGGCCGGCGTCGCGCCCGACTCGATCCAGATGGACGACATGTGCGGATCGTCGACCGTGCTCGGCTCGCCGAAACCTCCGACCTTCACCTATTCGGGCTTCGTCGACGCCGAGTCTCCGGGCTACCGAAACCTCGTGCAGGCATCGCTCGAAAGCCCGAAGCAGCTGCGCTACATGCTCGCGGATTACACCGTGGGAGGTGGCTACATCTTTGGCCCCGTCGAGATCGGCGAAATCACGATCACGGCTCAGACGGCGCAAGGCTTGCAATTCAGCGGCTCCGGCGTGTACACGTCGATGCCGACGTATAGCTGGGCGCTTGCGGCATGAGTTACGAACTGCAGGCCGAGCCGGTCTCCGGGAAGCTGGCGGCGCTCGGCGGCGTCGTCGAGCTGCGCGAGCTCCCCTACGGCGTCATGCGCGAAGTCATGGCGTCCGGCGACAAGCCCGGGCAGAGTGCCGACCGTCTGCTCGGCGCTGCGCTGCACGTCGACGGAGTGCCGCTCGGATACGAGGCACTCGAGGCGCTGCCCGGTCGTTTCTCCGGCGCGATCGCGGGCGCGCTGCAGCGCTGCATGGTCATGCACGGCCTGACGGACGACGAGGCCGACGACGAAAGCCCAAAAGGCTAGCCCCGGAGCTGCGCATCATGTTCGCGATCGCCGAGCGCCTGCATCAGCCGATCACCGTCGTCGAGCGCATGAGCGCGCGCGAGGTGCAGGGCTGGGTCGACTTCTGGGGCGCGCAGGGCGCCGACGACGGCGCGATCGACATGGCGAGCCTGTCTCAGTCGCAACTTCGCAGCATGTTCCCGGGGTGAAGCAATGGCGACGATAACGATCCTCCTCGATCGCGCGTGCAGCGGCGGTGAGCATGTCGTGCTCGACGTGAACGTCGACGGGCTGCAATTGAACGACGTGCCCGTCAACAGCACCGAACTGATGACGCCGCTTACGGTCGACGATGCGCCCACCATGGCGACGGCGCTGCTGCGCGTGCACTTCAAAGGCAAGACCCGGCAGCAGGCGCGCACCGAGCTACTTGCGGGCATAACGCTCACGGTTTGACGCCATGGCACTCGTCTCCGAGAAAGGTCAGGTGTCTCTGGTCGCTGACTGGCCGCTGACGAACGCCGCCACGGCTGCAGCGTCCAGCACGACCGAAGTGATCGACGCGAGCGCTGAGAAGGTTGCCTATGTCGGCAACGTGTGGCATCCGACTATCAAGACCGGCACGATCAATATCCGAAAGATTCATTTCCGCACAGGTACGGTGACGCTGAACGCCGCGAGTCAGATTCGGGTCAGCCTGCAGGACCTTAGCCTGACGGCTGGGCCGCCATTTCAGCCGGATGGTGTTCAGGACCAGTTTTTTGATTTCAAGACGGCAACGACGGTGCTCACCGCGAATGCGTGGCAGAACACCGGCAGCCTGAGCGCGGATAGACCTGTAAATCTCGCGTCTGACAGTGCGGGCGACACGAATTCTCGTCGGCTTGCCGTGGTGTTCGAGTATCAGGTGTTCACTGCCGCGGACACGGTGGTATTCACCGGGGCGCAGACGGGCTTGAACCTGGGCAACATCGCCGGTGTTCTATTGAACACGGGCGCATGGGCTGCCGTGGGCAACCGGTCGCCGATCGTCGCGTTCGAATGCGACGATGGCACGTTCGCCTTCCTGGGCGACGCCCTGGTGTACTCCGGTGGCGGCACGGCATCGGTGAGCAGCACGGGCGCCATCCGACGCGGCGGGCTGAAGTTCAAGGTGCCGACGGCGCGCACGCTCGAGCGGATCGCGCTGGCCTTCACCATCCCGAACGGGAGCGACGGCAGGCTTGTTCTTTACGACAGCGACGGCACCACCGAGCTGCGGTCGATCGACATCGACAACGACGACGTTCGAGCGGCGGCATCCGCGGCGTATTTCGACCTGGTGATCGAGCCAGTGACGCTGCTAGCCGAGACTTACTACAGGCTGGCCTTCGTGGGCGGGACCGCGACCGCGGCGACCGTCCAATACCTCGACGTAAATGCCGCGGGGCTGATGGACGGGTTCGTGCTCGGGCAAGACGCGCACTGGACGCAGCACGACGGCACGTCATGGGCCGACACGACGACGCGCCGGCCGGTCTTCGGTCTGGGGTTCGGCGCCTTCGACAACGGTGCGGCCGGCCTGCTCGTTCATCCCGGCATGACAGGGGGCATCCGTGGCTAAGTCACTCGTGAAAAAGGGATCGGCGTCGCGGACGGAGTACGTCTGGCTTCTCGATTCATCGGCGGCCGGCGGCGTCGGAAAGACCGGGCTGACGTTCTCCGGTCCGACCGCCTATTACGCGCGCAACCGCGGCGCTGCGACGGCGATCACCCTGGCGACTCAGACCGCCACCGGCGCCTGGTCGAGCGGCGGGTTTGTCGAGGTCGACTCGGCCAACATGCCCGGCCTGTATCGGTTCGATCCGCCGGACGCGGCATTTGCCTCGGGCGTCAACAAGGTCATTTTCCTGATCAAAGGCAGCGGCTTTGCGCCGGTCATCCTCGAGTTTCAGCTCGTCGACTTCGACCCCGAGAATGCGGCAAGCCTCGGCCTGACGAACCTCGACGCGACGGTATCGAGCCGGGCGACGCAGGCAAGCGTCGACGACCTGCCGACGAATGCGGAGTTCGTTGCCGGCCTGGCCGCGGCTGATGATGCCGTGCTCGCGCGCCTCGGTACGCCGGCCGGCGCCAGTGTCTCGGCCGACATCGCGGCGATCAAGTCGGACACGACGGCGATCGTCGCCGACGGCAGCGGGCTCGATGCTGCCGGCGTGCGCGCCGCGATCGGCATGGCGTCGCCGAATCTCGACACGCAGCTCGCCGTCATCAGCTCCCAGATCGGCGCTGTCGGAAGCAGCAGCACGGCGATCAAGGCAAAGACGGACCAGTTGACGTTCACCGTGCCCGGGGTCGTCGACGCAAACGTTACGCACGTCATTGCCGACGCAGTCCGGCAGGACGGCTCGAATGACACCAACTGGGGAGGCCAGCCGTGAGCGCCTGGCGCCGCGGAGCCTGGCGCGCCGGCGCATGGGCTGGCACCGCCTGGGCGGTCATCAGCGGCCCGGGCTTCAGCGGCGACCCGTGCCGCTCCCGCATGGTGTGCGTGCCATTCGAGGATCGCCAGGTGCAGGTCGCGCACGAGGATCGCACCGTCGTCGTCGACGCCAATGAACCCAGGCCGACGGAGAGATGCATATGAGCTTCAACGTCGCGAACCCGGCCGCGCCTTCGATCGTCAAGGATCCCGATGCCGTTCTCGATTACTCATTCGACTGGACGCTGTGGATGTGCGGCGACGACATGATCACGGGCCTGGTGACGATCGCCACCGGCTCGCTGGTCGTCGACTCCACGCTGATCGTTTCCGAGCTTGGCAGCGAAGGAGACCCGGACGCGGTGCCGCCCGTGGAGCCGGTGCCTGCCTCGCACATCACCACCGCGGTCGTGAGCGGCGGCACGCCGGGCGCGACCGAGCAGGTGACGCACCGCATCACGACCGAGCAGGGCCGCATCGACGATCGCACGATGTTCTTCAAGGTCAAGGAGCGCTGACCCGTGGCGACCGAACGCGAGCTCGCGCAACTGCTCGAGGCCGGGCTCGTCGGCGTCGCCACGGTGCGCTGGGGATGGAAGGCACTGGAGGGCGCCGAGGCGCCTCCGTCCCTGCCGCTCGTCACCCTGCAGCGCAGCGTCGCCTCGGCGACCGCTTATCTCGACATGTGCGACCCGCGCAACCCGGCCGAGTCGCTGCCGCTCGTCGACACGACGTTGCAGGTGCACGTCTGGGTTGCACAGTACGAGGCGGCGCGCCTGCTCAATGCGACCGTGCGCGGCCTGATCCTGGGCGCTGGCGGCTGGGTGCTGCAGGCCGAGGTCGACGACTACGAGCCGGCCTTTCGGGCCTGGCGGATCTCGGGCGAATACACGGGCGCCGGCATGGCGGTCGAATGATGGCATTCCCGCTGCCCCTGGTCGTCCCCAAGACGCGCATCGTCACCCTGGGAGGCAGCGGCGGCGAATCGGCCAGGCGCGCGACGCTTACCGCCGACATTCGCGCGCAAAGCCTGGCCGACGTGCATGCGATGCTGGTCGGCATCACGCGCGAGGACACCGCGCAGCAGATCCGGATCGGCAACCCGCCGCAGCTCGTCGAGGTCGACAACAAGACAAACGTTTCCGTCGAGAATGCGAAGCGCAAGACGGTCGTCGTATTCGGCACGACGCTCGCAAAGGCCGCGATGCGGATGGTCGAGACCGAGCTGCAGGCCGCCATCAGCGCTAGCACGCGGGTCAAGACCGGGCGCCTCCGCAACATGGGATCGTGGGAATGGCGATACATCCCGAAGGGCAGTAGCGCCCGGATCGTCAGCTCGGCCAACCCGCCGGCGGCGTTCGCCCGCGGCGACAAGCTGGTGCTGGTGCCTGCGTCGGTCCCCTACGCGACCGCGGTCAACCGCGCCGTGGCGAACAGCGGCCGACTCAACGCCCACACCGCGACCGGCAGGAAACGCAAGGACGGATCGACGGCGCTACCGCCGAAGGCTTCGCAAAACCTGGGATTCCTGGCGGCGACGGCGCGTGCGGTGCGGCGGCGCTCGGAGTTCAAACAGTTCGCCGTCATCGTCGAATTCACGCGCGCGCACGCCGTCGCCGGCGAGGTCTACAAGCACGGGACCGGCGTGATAACGATCCGGCCTCGCTTCCGCCAGGTCAAGGTCTGAGGCCATGGCCGACACGATCGAGCGACTCTACAAGCTGACGGTCGACGGCACGCAGGCCGCGCGCTCGCTCAAGCAGATCGAGGACGCGACCGCGCGGCTCGATGCACGCATGGCGTCGAGTATCGACGGCATCCGCAAATTCGGCGCGCAGCTCGCCGCCGCGGTTTCGATCGGCGCCGTCGTGCACGGCTTCCAGCGAATCATCGATTCGATGGACGAGCTGTCGAAGGCGTCGCAGAAGGTCGGCATTGCCGCCGAGGAACTGCAGCGGCTCAGGTACGCCGCCGACCTGTCGGGCGTGAGCGCCGAGGAGCTCGACAAGGCGCTGGTGAAGCTGTCGCAGGCGATGACGAGCCTGGACGACAAGGGGAACAAGGCGGCTGGCGTGCTGCGCTCGTTCGGCGTCAAGTCGACGGATACATCGATCCAGGCCCTGAAGAAATTCGCCGACGGGCTCGCGGCGATGCCCGAGGGTTTCGAGAAAACCGCGAAGGCCGCCGACCTGTTCGGCAAGCAGGTCGGGACGAAGATGATCCCGCTCCTGGGCCAGGGCGCCGAGGCGTTCGAAGCCCTGACGAGCGAGGCCGACAAGTTCGGCGGCATCGTCTCGGGCAAGACGCTCAAGGCGGCCGAGGAATTCAACGACAACATGAGTCGCCTGGCGCGCACGGCGGCCGGCATAGGAAAGCAACTCACCGAAGGAATGCTGTTCGCGCTCGTCGGCATCACGCGCACGTTGACGGAGGCCGCCAAGTCGGGCGACGGGTTCGTCACCGCCGGCGAGAAGATCGGCGAGCTCATCGCCAACATTGCCGGCTTCGCGATCAAGGGAACCGCGACGCTTTCGGCATTCGCGCGCACGGTCGAATTCATCGGCGACCTGGCGACGAGTGCGATCTGGAATCGGCCGGCTCTTTTCCTCAAGTGGCGCGATGACATAAACGCACTCGACAAGGATGCGAACGCGGCGCTTTTGCGACTGCGAACGAACGTCGAGCGCGCCAGGACGGCATTCGCCGAGAACCCGCAACCCTCGCCGAGAACGCCGCCGAGAACGCCGGTCGATCCGCTCAAGGCAGCGGAGGAAGCGGCGCGCCTGGCGCGTGAGAAGGAGAAGCGCGAGAAGGAAGCCGGCGATGCGCTCGAGCGGCAACTGCAGTTCGAAAAGCAACTGAGGGAAGCGACCGAGAAGTCGAACGCCGTGCAGACCGACGCCGAGCGCATCGCGACCAAACTGGTCGAGGCACGGATCGAAGTGACGAAGGCATCCGAGGCGAATTCCGAAGCTCTGCTGGTCGAGCAGGCGCGCCTCGATCGCCTGCTCGAGTTGTTCGAAACCGGCGAGCCGGAGGTAAAAGCCTGGGCCGCAGCCCAGCTCGCGGCGACCGCTGCCGCCAAGATCCACGGTTACACGCTCGAGGCGCAGCGCACCGAGCTCGACGCATTGAACGAATCCTTCGCGCAGTTCGTCAACGACGCCGCCAGCAGCGCCGGGCACCTGTCGGCGGCATTCTCGAAGATGGCGCAGACCATCATCACCGAGCTTCTGAAAATCTGGGCCAAGAAATACATCCTTGACGTCGTGGCGGGCCTGTTCGGTGTCCCGACGAAAGCGGCGACGGGAAAGGTATTCGACGATGGCAAGGTCGTCCCCTTCGCCCGCGGCGGCGTGATCTCGCGGCCGGTCATGTTCCCGATGGCGCTTGCCGGCGAGGCCGGCCCCGAGGCGATCCTGCCGCTCAAGCGCGCCGCGAACGGCAACCTCGGCGTGCAGTCGACCGCGGTGCCGCTCAATGTCACGGTCAACAACTACGCCGACGCGACTGTACGTACCAGGCGCACCGGGCCGAACGACTTCGAGGTGCTCGTCGAGCGGACTCGGGCGGCGATCGCCTCGGACCTGCGGAGCGGCGGAAACCTCGTGTCGAAGTCTCTCGAGCAGGCATACGGTATCGGTCGCGGCGCGGCGGCAGCCTACTAGGGGCTTGCCTTGGCAACGGACGCACTCAAGACGGCGCGCGCCTCGGCGCCTGCCGGCCAGCGCATCATCGAAACGCTGGAGCTATGGCACCCGGTCTGGCCGGCGCGCGTCTACCTGACGACCTGGCCGTCACCGTTCGACGCCAACATCGAGACGGCCGAGACCGTCACGTTTACCCCGTTCCCGTTCGCGGTCATCCTGCCGACGGTCGACGGCGCAGGCCAGCAGGACATGCGGGTAACGCTGACGAACGCAGACCAGCAGGTCGCCGACCTCGTGCGCCTGGCGCATACCGACCCGACGAGGCGGATCGAATGCATCTATCGCGAGTTCCTGAACACCGCGCTCGACGCGCCGCAGTCGGCGCCGCTGCGCCTGACGTTCGACACGATCACGATCGGCGATGAGTCGGTCACCGGCACCGCGGGCCGCTCCGACGTTCTGAACCGGCGCTTCCCGGGAATCTGGTATGACGTCGTGCGCTTTCCGGGGCTCGACAGGTGACTATGACTGACGACCTGATCGGCAAGCCCTGGCGGCTCGGCGCACGCGGGCCGGATGCGTTCGATTGCTGGGGCGTCGTGCTCGAGCTCGCGCGCCGGGCCGGCCGGCCCGTGCCGCCCGATTGGCGCTCCGAGGATCTGACGCGCGCCGAGCAGCGCGCGCTGATGGCGGGCGAATCGCTCGCCCTCACCGAGCAGCTCGCCGGGCCGGCAGACGGCGCCATCGCATACAGCAGGCGCGCGAGTCACGTCGGCTATGTACTGCACGGGCGGGTCATTCATTCGGCCCGCGGCGCCGGCGTCGTCGCCTCGTCGCTGGCCCTGTGGGCTCTCACCTATCCGGATCGGACCTGGCACTCATGGCGCGGCTGAAGACACCATGGCTCGATTGATCATCTTCGACAACCCGCTCGACTCGTCGAAGCGGCGCCGCATCGTCCTGGCCGACGGCGTGCCGCTGCTCGAGTGGCTCGATCTGAACGCGCCGACGCCGAAGGGATGCACGCGCACGGTCTGGCTCAACGGGCGGCGGATCGCCGAGGGCAGCCCGCACCGCGCGGAAGCCGGCGATTCCGTGATCGTGCAGATGCAGCCGGCCGACCCTGCGACGATCGGGCTGGCGGTCGTGCAGGCGCTCGTCGCGACGGCGATCAGCTTCGTCGTCAGTGCGATCTTCGCTCCGAGTCGACCGAAGTCGGGCAACACGCCGGCGCCGTCTCAGGTCTACGGATTGACCGTGCCGCGCAATGCCGCGCGCCTCGGCGAACCGATCCCGGTCGCCTACGGCTCCGTGATCCTGACGCCCGACTATGCGGCGCAGCCTTATTCGGAGTACCAGGGAAACGAGCAATACATTCGGACCCTGCTTTGCCTCGGTCAAGGCGAATACGACGTCCACTCGATGATCCTCGGCGATTCGGACGCCGTTGCGATTCCTGCGGACGTGGCGGCCTATTCCATTTTCGGGCCGGCCGATCACGCCTCGACGTTCGGCATCATTCAAGGCGCGACCGGCGTCCGCGAAAACGTGTGCACCTCGGCCGACGTTGCCGACCAGGAGTTGCTCGCGCCGAACCAGGCGAGCAACAACACGCCGAGTACATGGTATTGGCGCAACGCCTCGACGACATACATTCTCGATCCGCCCGGGCCACCGCCCGATGTGTTGCCGACGCCGGGCGGCGCCTATGACTTGTCCGGCGCGACGACGCCGACGGCGCGGCTCGCGATCCTGCCGGCGTTGCCGACGCTCGGCGCCGCGGTCGACGCGTTCATGGGCTCGGGCTATTCCGATGGTCCGCCGGCGGGAACGTTCTACGTCGTGAACCATTACGTCGCGACCGCATTCGCCGGCGGCGGCGTGCCGGGCGGCTCGCTCGTGCCGCCGCCCGGCGCGGCGACAATCGGCGCGCTTAAATGGGTTGGCCCTTTCGAGACATGCAAGGCCGGCCAGGTCGGCATCTCTATCGAGCTCGACTTTTCGTTTCCGTATGGGCTCTATGACCTGGCGCCGAGCGATGGCTCGATATCGAGCCATCAAGTAGACGTAGACGTTGGCGTTACGCCGATCGACGACGCCGGCGCCGCGACCGGTGCGGAGGTTATTCACTCGCTCACCTGGACCAAAACCGATAACTCGGCGCTCCGGTTCACTGAAAAGATCACCGTTGCCTCGGGTCGTTATCGGGTTCGGTGCAACAAGACAAATGACCTCGACGCCCGGCCGACGACCGGCGAGCGCGTCTATTGGACCGGCCTTAAATTCGAGCTCGAGATGGCAACCGCGCCGGGCGCCGTTTACGGCAATGTCACCCTCGCCGCGATCGTGCTTCGTGCCTCGAATGCCATCTCGGGTGACGCCGCGGCGAGTATTCGCTTTCGGGTCACGCGCCGCCTGCCGCCGCCGGCCGGCGGCACCGCGGTCGCGAGCGTCAATCCGGCCGACGTGTTCGCCGACATCGTGACCGCGCGCTATGGCGGCAACCGGCCGAGGAACGGCGACGAGCTCGATCTCGACGCGCTCGATGCGGCGCGGATCCGCTGGGATGGGCATAACGGGTTCAATGCCGTATTCGATCAGCCGAGCACGGTCTGGGAAGCGCTCACCCTCTCGGTGCAGACCGTGAGCGCTGCGCCGCTGCCGGTCGGCACGCGCATGTCGCTGATGCAGGACGGCATACAGCCCGACCGGACGCAGATATTCACCGACGCGAACGTCGTCACCGGCTCGCTGCAGATCTCGCACGGCTTCGATCGCGACGGCACCCCCGTCGGCCAGCGGGTCGAATACCGTGACCCGCGCACGTTCTCGGCGGCGGCGCTTCTCGACCCGCCGGGCGCGCCTGACTACGAGACGATCCAGCTATTCGGCTGCACCGATATCGATGTCGCGCTCGAGCATGCGATCCTCGCTGCGAACCGGCGCCGGCTGCAGCGCACGACGATCACGTTCTCGACCGAGCTCGAGGGATTGAACTGCCTGCCGGGCGACCGGATCGGCGTGCAGGCGCGGATGCCCCGATGGGCGCAAGGCGCGCGCGTCGTCGGCGTCGACGGGCTGCTGCTCAAGCTCGACCGGCCGCTCGAGTGGACCGACTATGCAACCCATGCCGTGCAGATGCGCGACCCGATGGGCGTGCCGCATACGCTGGTCCCGGTGACTCGCGGCGCCGACTTCTACGAAATCGTCATGCCGTCGCTGCCGTTTCCTCCGGTCGTGCACGGCGACCCGATGGAAGCGACGCAGATCTCGTTCGGCGTCTACGGGCAGGAGGTTAGCGACTGGATCGTGAAGGCAATGCAGCCGCAAGGCGCGACAGTCGCGATCTCGGCGACGAACTACAGCGAGGCAGTCTATGAGATCGCGACCGCGCCGCGCGTGTCGGCGCTGCTGCACCTGAACGGCACGCTCGCCGACTCTGCCGTCGTGCCTAATGTCGCTCTGTCCTATCAGGGCGCATCCCTCGCCGCCGCGGTCTACTCGAGCGGCTCGCCGCTGCTGTTCGGTAATCCGATGGTGCTGCTCGGCGGCTACAGCGTGACGCTCGAGCCATCGCGCTCGATCGTGCTGCCGCCCGGCGCCTTCGAAGTCGGGACCGGACCCTTCACGATCGAGCTCAGTTTCTGGGAACCCTACAGCCCGGGCACGCTCGGGCGGATTTACTTTCAGCTGCTCGACGGCGGCGGCGTCTTTCGCTTCGCCGTCGTGCGCGACGGATCCGGCTCGATATACATCTATTCGCCCGGCGGCTATTCGGTGACGGTCACGGGCGCGGCGTATACGACGCTGCACCATATGGCGATCTGCCGCAACGCCGCAGGCTATCTCGCGCTTTTCATCGATGGCGAGCGGCACGGCAACATCACGAGCGGCGGCGAATACGTGCCGAATATCGGCACGTTTTTCGTGCCCGACGATCTCTCCGGCTTCGCTGCCGTGATCGGCGGGACGCCTAGCGCGATGCTCTCGAGCCAGACGTTCTATGCCGGTGAATGGCGCCTGACGGTCGGGCTCGATCGCTACTATGGGCCGACGTGCCCGGTGCCCGTGGCACCGTTCCCGGCGGCGGCTAGCCGTGCCGTGCCGGCTCACCTGGCGGCGCCGGCGCTTCGTCCCGAGGTTTTGCTATGAGCATCGATTACCCCGTCACCTTCCCGTGCGCCTCGCGCGTCGAGGGCCACAGTGCCGACCTATTCACCGGCGTAGTGCGTACTCCGATGCAGGCCGGCAACAGCAGGCAGCGCCGCAGTCACCATGCGCTGCCGCATCAGATCTCGCTCGTGTTCATCGTCAAGCAGACCGCCTATGCCGAATGGCTCAAATGGGTAAACGAACACGCATGGGACGAGTGGGTGAGCATGAATTTGCCCGGCCTGGCGGCGAGCGATGCCGGCGTGAACACGGCGCCGATCCTCGTTCGCTTCTGCACCGACCTGAGTACCGAGCTGCTCGACGTGTTTCGGCTCTGGTACTGGCGCGTGCGCGTCGATTGCGAATACATGCCCGATCCCGAGCTGCTCGCGCCGCCGCCGCCGCCGCTGCAACTCTCGGCGCAGTGGAACACGGCGGATCAGGGGCGCCAGAATCGCACGCTCACCTTCGCGAACAATCAGCGGATCGCGATTCGCAGCGCACCGGTCACGGCGAACGGCGGCAGCGTGCGGGCAGTGAAGTCGAACGGCGGCAGCGGGAAATATTACGTCGAGCTCGAGCCGACGGCGTTCGTCGCGAGCCCGACTTACTGGTCGTTCGGGCTGCTGAGCGCAGGCATCACGTTGGACGCCGACCCGACGAACGAGGCGAGCGTCGGCTATCTCGTGATCTTCGGCAATGGCGCGGTCTACTACGACCTGCCGGGCGGGGGTGCAACGCCGCTCTCGCTCGGCACCATGACCGGCACCCCCCCCATCGCCGACGGCGACAAGATCGGGCTGGCCTGGACGGTAGGCACCGGCGTCGATATCTACAGAAACGGCGCGCTCGTCAAGTCCGTCGCCTACACGTCGACGGCGCAGCACTTCCCCTGGTTCGGGCAAGGCAATACGGTGATCGGCGCGACGAGCAACACTCCGGGCGCTACGTGCACGCTGCGCGCGATCCCGCTCGACTTTGCCTATCCGCCGCCGGCGGGCTTCACCGCATGGGCCCCCACGGAAACCACCTACACGACGCCGACCTGTTGGGACCTGACGAGTCTCGTGCAGTCGGCCGCGGGCACGCTCTCGTTCGTCGAGCTGGACCGGCGCGCGATCAAGGACGCGAGCGGGACGAACTATGCGATCGTGCGCGCGATCGCCGGCGCGGCGAAGTCGGCCGGGAAATGGTATTTCGAAGTGCATACGGTTGTTCCCTGCGTGCAACCCTTCGCCAACAATGCCGGCGTCTGCAAGCTCGACGCCGTTCTCGCGGCGAACTGGACAACTCAAGCCGCGGGCTCGGTCATGTTCAATAACGGCCAGGGGCAATTCGTGACGCCGGGCAGTGCGGCGGTCGTGAGTGGCAAGGTCTGGGGCACGGTCCATAACCACTGCCTCGGGATCTGCTACGAGCCCGGCGTGAGTTTCGCGACGACGCTCGACGGGTCTGTCATGACGGCGACCGTTGCGCTCGGCGCCGGGAACTGGGTGCCGTGCATCGGGCTCGGATGGTCGTCAGCGGCGGCGCAAGTGAGCGCCGCCGACTGCTCTCTGCGGATCCGCACCGGCTCGGACCTCTGGTATGCGCCGCCGGCCGGCTATACCGCACTGAGCTAACGCCGGCTGGCCGGGCGATCGCCTAGTTCGGCGCTGGCTCGAGGAACGCCGACAGGTCGCTGCCGACCCCGACGCGGAAGCTCTGGCGCTTGCCCGCCGCGGCCGTCGCCCGGACCGTCGCCCGACCGCTGGCGGAGCAGAGTGCGCCTCTGTACTCGGTGCTCAGGATGTGGTCGCCCGGCGGAACGTACAGGGTAACCATCTCGCCGGTGCCGAGCTCGGCCGCGGCCGTGCCGTCCACCATGATCCGAAAGGCGCACGCGCTGGAGGTGACGCCGGTGTCGCGCCGGACGACCAGGATCCCGTTGGCAGGATCCGCCTTCACGAGGACCGCCGAGAGCACGGTGCTGGTCGGTACGGCCTGCCCGCTGCTGGTGGGCGTCGTGCCGCACGCGGCGACCAGGCCGGCTGCGGCCAGGGCGATCAGTGTTCGCATGTCTCTTGCTCCCTCTTCCTCGGTGTGGGCGGAAATGTAGCCGCCAATCCACGGGCGGCTGCACGCCTGCGTTGGTTTTGCGTGACTTGTGCCCGGAGGCGGCGCCGGCCGGGCGCTGGCCAGAATCCGTCTAAAACTCCTGGGCCGGCTTGTCGCCAGCCCGGCGAAAACCCGGGCATAAATCCAGAATCGAATTAGACGCGGATCAGCCGAAAGCGAGTATCGGCGCGGCCTGGAGGCAATTTCAGGCAATGATGGGCCATCATCGGAGTGGCGGAATTAGCTTGCAGAATCAAGGGCTTAGCGGCGTCGTCTATTTGGACGTCCAAAACTGTGCGCCCAAACTCGGGCCCTCGACCTCCGGTGCCTCGCGGTCGCGGAGGTAGGTTTCGGTCTGCGATGGGTTGACGTGGCCGAGCAGCGCCGTCGCCGCCGCCTTGCCTTGCTGCTGCTTGATCTTCGTTCCGGACTGCGCGCGCTGGTCGTTCGGCCGGGCATCCTCGACGCCGGCTTCCGCCGCGGCGTTGGCGAACTGCTCGCGCACCGAGCTGTAGTCGGGTGGGCCGCCGGTGCTGCTCCGGAACAAGGTCAGCGTTTGTGCCTCGCCGAGCAGCGCTAGGGCGTCTTCCACGGCCGATCGCAGATCCGGCGACCACTTGACCACCAGGCGCGCGTCGGTCTTCTGCTGCGCGAATTCGACGCCGGCGTCGGTGAGCTGCGAGCGGCGGATAGACAGCACGTCGCCGATGCGCTGGCCGGTGAGCAGCTGCAGCCGCATGATCAGCTTTAGCCGCGGGCCGGCCTTGAGATAGATCGCCTTCCACTCGGCATCGGAGAGCAGGCGCTTGCGCTTCGCTTCCGGCAGGCGCTTCACGCCGATGCAGGGATTCGAGTCGACGCGCTGCCACTCGACCGCCCAGGTGAAGACGATGCGCAGCACCGTCAGGCAGCGGTTGGCCATGTTCGGCTTGGCGCTGAGGTTGCGCTTTATACCCGCGACGTGCCGGCTCTTGACCTGCTCCGGGCTGAATTCGGCGAGCTTGCGCTTGAGTATCTTGGCAGCGCCGAGATACTGCCGGCAGGTGTTTTCGGCGAGGGTCGGCCTGACGTGCTCGATAACCTCGTCGATCAGCGCCGGCATACCGCCCTTCGGCTCGCCGACCTTTCTCGCATATTCGGCCAGGGCGGTCGGCAGATCGGCGCCGATATCCACCCACTTGCCGGCCTTCACATACCAATGCGTCCCGTGTTTGAAATAGACGCAGGGCGGCAGGTGCCGGTCCTTCTTCCGTGGCCTCATGCCCGCAGTCTAGGCTCGTTGGCGGCGGTGGCCCGGCTCTCGGCGCAGACCGCCTCGTAGTGGGCGCGCTCGAGCACGACGGAGCCGTCCTTGGCGCGCCAGGCGCGATGGAAGCCGCGGCGGTGCAGCACCTCGAGCTGATCGCCCGGGCGCTTGCAGCGCGTCAGATCGACCAGCTCCTCGTGCGTCAGCGTCAGCATGGCTCGAAATCACACCACGAAGTCGCCGAGCTTGCCGCCCTTGTCGAGGCGCACCTTGAGCCACCGCGGCATCATGCCCTTGCCCGACCAGGTCTCGCCCGTCGCCGCGTCGCGGTATTTCATCGGCGCCTTGGCCTTCGCCTTGGCCTTCGCCTTGGCCTTCGCCTTGGCCTTGGCCTTCGCCTTGGCCGGCGCCCGCTTCGGCGCCTTCTCCTCGACCAGGTGCTGCGGCGGCTTCTCCGCGGCCTGGCTGCCCTTCGGGAATGGCCAGGCCGGCTCGCTCGACAGCTTCGTCGTCTCGGCCTTGGCGACGCCGTCGAGGAACAGGTCGGTCGCGTCGGGCTTCTTCCCCTTCGCCGGCTTCTCGTCCTTCTTCTCCTCGCCCGGCTTCGGCGCGATCAGCGTTACCCAGATCGACTGCCCGACGTGCATGCCGAGCATGCCGCTGCGCGCCGCGTCCAGGTCGCTCGTGCCGACCCGCAGGCGCAGCACGATGCTGCCGCCCTGCATCGGCTCGACGCTCACTTTGTCGACCTTGCAGCCGCCGAAGTTCAGCGGCTTCGTGTCGTCGATGCCGTCGTCGACCTGCAGCGACCAGCCCTCGTGCTTGTTCGGGAGCAGCACGCGATCGATGCTGTTGCACCGGAGCACGTTCAGCACGTCGGCGACGCCCGGCAGCGTCTTGCTGTCCGGTGCCTTGTAGAGCGTCGGCCGCAAGTTCGGGTCGATCAGGTCGAGAACGTCGTTCGCGATCGTGAGCTCGAGGCCCAGCGAGACGGCCGGCTTCGTGTCATCGCCGTGGATCTCGGACCGCGAGGTGAGGGTGGCGAGCTTCGCTTCGGTAAAGGTGAGGATCTGCAGCATGGGCTACTTCCCCCACTTGTCGGTGTAGACCTTGACCAGGTCGCCGAACTGATCCGCCGGCAGGTCGCGCGCGCCGTCGAGCTGGAGCGCGGCCGCCTCGACATTCTTCGCCTTCAGGATCGCGTCGGCGCGCTTCGCATACGTGACCGCCGCCGGCGTGCCCGGGTCGCCGGCCTTCAGGATCTCGCCCGTGCCCTGGTCGACCGTCACGAAGTCACCCTCGATGATCATCCCCTCGCCGCTGTCCGCCGCCTCGCTCATGTTCATCGCGGTCGCCAGCTCGATCGACGACGGCATGTACTTGAGCACCTGCAGCAGCGGGAGCTTGCGGGCGTACATCTCCGGATGTTCGTAGCTGTAGTGCTTTTTCCCGACCTTGTTGAAGCGGTCGCGGTGCTTCCAGATCTTGGACATCGGCCAGACCTCGACGACCGCCTGCTGGGCGTCGCGCACGCGGCCGATCGCGTAGACGTAGAGCAGTTTTTCAGGCGCGTCCTCGTCGCCCGGCTTGTGCTTGACAAAAGGCGTGTCGCCGAGCGCGTAGTCGAACTCGTCGCCCTTGAACACGGCACCAGTCCAGACCGTGGCGCGGCCGCTGCGGTTGACCAGGTCGACGAGCCCGCGCCAGCCCGGCACCAGCGTCGCACGTTGCTTGTACGGGATGAGGTAGGCCTGGCCGTTAACGCCGATCTCGAGGCCGAGCTGCGCGGCGGTGATCAGCGCGCCGGCGATCGAGTTGGCGTCGCAGTCCTGCAGTGCCGCGTTCGTCGAGAACTGCGTGAGCGCCAGGCGCGCCATGCGGTCGGCGTTCAAGTGCCGCGGCAGCGCCAGCGCCAGTTGCGGTTTCATCTTGTCTAAGAACTTCGAGAACTTGGCGACGGGCGTCTCGGGCTTCTCGCCGCGGGCGATCTTCTCGACGGAGGTGCTGGTCATGCGTTGCTTTCTTCGGTGGTGGGAAGGGGTGCTGCCGCGAGCCAGCGCGGCAGGGTGACGCACTCGACGCTGTCGCCGTAGGAGGGCCAGCGATCGGCGGCCTTGCAGGCGGCATAGCGGGCGAGCAGGGCAGCGTTCGCGATCCGGCCGTGCTCGATGCTCTCGTCGTCCAGCATGATGGCGCTGCAGGCGAACGGCCAGGTCGACTCGACCGCTGCGAAGATGAATGCGAGCACGGTCTTTCCGCTCGCCGCTTCGTAACCGGCGCTGTAGTACGCATCCTGCCGGTGATAGCCCTTGCGGCCGATCTGCAAGGCGAAGTCTTCCGGGCTGGCGCTGCTGTACGTCTTGACGTCGAGCAGGATCACGGCGTCGTCGCCGACGGGGTGCACCCAATCCGGCCGGCAGCGGCAGAGCTCGCCGGTCGCCGGATCGATCCAGAAGGCCGACACCTCGGGCTTGCCGGCAGACAGCAGGCGGCCGATCTCGGGGTGGCTGCGCACGCTCAGGGCCTGGGCCCTGGCGACGTCGGCCTGGTCGCGCTTCACGCTCACCTTCCCGGCCGGCAGGCCTTCCTCGAAAGCATCCCAGACCTTCGTGCCGCGCCGCGCGTTCGGGCCGACGGCGTAGCGATTGTCGAACTCGGCCGGCTCGAGGATGGCGCAATGCGCGAGGGTGCCCTCGAACTGGCCGGCCTTCTCGACGCGCGGCGGCCGATCGGGATTCAGGTGCAGCGCGTGGAAGTGAAACGGGCTGCGCGCGAAGTCGGCCAGGCCGCTGTTGGAGATCGCCGGCGACGCGTGGTAGTCGTCGATCGGCAGGTCGTAGACCAGGCCGAGAGGATCGGTACGCGCGTTCACGGGTACGTTCCTGCGTGCTGCCTGGCCATCACCATCGCGTCGGCGATTTCGATGCATCGCTGGGCGACGCGCTCGATGAAGCCGGCGCGCTCGCCGACGATCTGCACGACCGCCGGCAACGCCGCCAGGATGCAGGCGTCGCGAAACGACAGGGCAGGATCCGGCCGCGCCGGCGTGGTCTGCGTGTTCATTCAGTACATCACCTTGCAGAACGCCCAGGCCGCCACCGGCAGCAGCAGGGCCAGGAACCAATAGCGGCCGTGGTTGTTGCGCCGCTGTGTCAGGAGGGCGCGCTGCACGTCCAGCTCGGCGGCGCTGTCCATGCGCGGATTGCGCTCGAAAAAGACGCCCGAATCGGGGTCGCGCACGAGCGCGTGCGTCGGCTGCCAGCGCGAGCCGATCGAAACGCTCGGCCGGCGCGGCAGCTCGGCGACGACGGATGGAGCGTCGTTGCTGGCGGGGTGGTGGAAGCTGCGCCGCCACACGGGCAGGGGCCCGGTGCTCATGACATCAGCTCTCCGAAGCCCGTCAGGCGCTCGGCCGTGAAGCGCCGCTCGGCTTGCTTGAACGCCTGGCGGATCAGCATGTTCTGCGTCGGCCAATCGGTCGCGCGCCGCGCCGGGCCGTTCAGCGAGGGCGCGGTATCCGGCTCGACCGGCTTGCGACGGTCGAGGCAGTCGGGGAAGTCGCGCGAGAGCAGCTGCTCGCTGGGCGCGACCGGGGCGGCAAGTTGCCGGGCGACGGCTAGGGTGGCTTGGGACATCTGCTCTCCGTTCGAGGAATCGACGGAAAGCAGTTTAGGTCAGACTAAACCCAGGTGTCAAGCTATGCCTAAACCATGATGGTCAGCCCGTGAAGTAGTTCCCCTCGCCCTTTCCTCTCGGCCTAGGGCTTCTTTTTCGCCGCCTCGTACTCGAGGCGCGCCTGCTCGCGCAACTCGGCGTGCCGCTTCAGCACGGCCGTGCGCTCGTCTTCCGTCATGGCGACCTTGACGGCCTGCAGCAGGGCCCAGTCAGTATCGCTGACCTGTTTGCGGTCGTCGAATCGCCGCGGCGGCGGCGGCGGTGGTGGTGCGGATAGGCCCAGGCCGCTCTCGGGCATGACTAGTCCGGCCTTCGATCCGAGCCTTTGGCGGAGGCTCCTGGCCGCCGCTTCGCCGAAGGGCTGGCTCTTGTCGAATAGCTGGCTCACTCGGCCCTTCGAGAGGCCGGTCGTCCTCATGAACTTCGCTCGGGATTCGGCGCTGTCGGCGCCGTAGGTGTCGACGAACCAGGCAACGAACTGCTCCCGGCGAAGTGCGTCGGGCGGTGGGATCTCAGGGCGCATTAAGCAAATGCTAAACACGGGTTGTTCAGCCATCACTTGACCTGTGCGTTTAGTTAGGCCTAAACTGCCAGGATGGACCTGATCAGCTGGCTGGAAGCAGAGCGAGGCCGCCTCGAGGCGCTCGCATCCCATATCAAGGTGTCGAAGTCCGCGGTCTCGCAGTGGAAGAGCAACGGGGTGCCGGTTGTGCACATGAAGACCGTTCGCGAATTCACCGGCGGCGCGGTGACGCTCGAAGAGATGGTGCCCGAGCCCTTTTCGAGGGAGCCCGCGGCCGCGCAAGGGTCCTGAGCCATGGCCCTCGAACGCAAGGACATCCGGGCAAAGCTCGATGCCGAGATGCACGCCAAGCTCAAGGCGATCTGCGATGCCGACGAGATCGACATGGGCGAGTTCATCGAGGCGGTGCTGGTGCCTGTCATTGAGAAGCGAGTCCATGCCGCCATTGTTCTGGCCGACCGACTCCAGCGTCAGGGAAAAACCGGGAGCTCCCGGGAATGAACGCCCAGGCCGCATTCCTGAAGCCGCAGGAGCACGCCGACCGCCTGGCGGAGTCGCTGCGCCTGGCCGTCGAGATCGCCGACGAGGCTGCCAGGTCCGACATCGAATCCTGGGGCGTGCCGCTCGCCGACCGCTGGTTTGACATCGCCCCGCACGACGGCGATGACGACTACGAGCGCGCCACCCTTATCCGCGCCGCGAAGTACCTGACGCTGCGCGGGCAGCTCGAGGTCGATCCGGCGGATGTGCTCAAGGTGAGAGTGAAGGCATGACGCCGCACCCGATCGTCGACGGCCAGCACCAGCCAGTACCCGAGCCGATGCCCGAGCTCGTGCTGCTCGACCTCGACCGCCAGCCAGTCCCCGACTCGCACTGCTTCACCTGCGGGACGAAGCTCGTCCAGCGCTGCGGCTATTGCAGCGCATGCCTCGATTGCATGGCCGAAGGGGCAGGGCGATGAGCGACTATCGCGTGAAGCACCTGCCGCGCAACGCCGCCTCGATCGTCGAGCTGCGCCTGGCCGGCAAGATTGCAGCCGGAGACTGCATCGTCGTCTCCTTCGTCGGCTCGACGCCGATCGACGCGCCGCACGTCTTCTGCGATCCGGGCAAGCGCTACGACTGGCGCTTTGCACGCGACCTGCACGCCACGATCGTGACCCAGCGCGGCATCGACATCAGCCACGTCAACGGAGATCTTGCCGAGATGACGATGGCCTATCCGAGCATGGTCGACTTCGAGCGCCAGGTCGTGGCGTCGATCGTGCCGAGGTCGGGTGTCCCGGGCTTCAAGTTGTGGCCACGTCGGCGAGGCAGCGATGCATGGCAGGCGCTGTTCGGGTGACCATGGCCGAGGTCCACGACCTCGCCGACTATGGCGGCGGGCAAGGCGCCGCCACCCCACTGCAGATCATGACGCTCGAGCAGCTGCGCGAGCAGTCGAAGGCGACCACATGGCTCGTCAAACACGTCATCCCGGCCGAGTCGATCGGGGTCATGTTCGGCGGCTCGGGCACGTTCAAGTCCTTCATCGCGATCGACCTGGCGCTGCACGTCGCACACGGCCTGGATTGGCTCGGCAGGAAGACGCGCAAGGGCAGGGTGCTCATCGTGGCCGCGGAGGGCGGCAGCGGCCTGTGGCGGCGGATCGTCGCCTGGCACCGGGATCACCGGATCAACTGGCAGCACGTCGATCTCTGGGTGCTGCCGGTGGCCGTGGACCTCAGGAACGATGCGGTCCGGGTGACCGAGGCGGCCGCTGCGCTCGATGTACGGCCCGACCTGGTCATCGTCGACACGCTATCCCAGACCTTCGCCGGCGAGGAGAACAGTGCGGCCGAGATCTCGGGCTATCTCCGCGAGCTCGGCACGTGGTTCCGCGCAGCGTGGCAGGCGTCGGTGCTCGTCGTGCATCACACCGGTCATCAGGCGACCGAGAGGCCCCGCGGATCCAGCGCCATCCGGTCGAACGTCGATTTCATGCTCGGTGTCTACCGCGACGAGAAGGAAATGCTGGCGACGGTCGAGTGTGTGAAGCAGAAGGACGGCGAACTGTTCGAGCCAATGACGTTCGGGTTAAAGGTCATCGAGCTGAAGCCCGACGAGGACGGGGACCCAATCACCAGCCTGGTCGCCAGCTCGATCCGAGACTCAGGACAGGTCGTCAGTCACATGCAGCACGAGGCCAAGCGTGGCCGCGGCGGCAACAACCACCTATTCCTCGAGCTCGCGCAGAACGGGATGGAGGAGAAGAAGGTGCGCACGGTGTTCTACGACTTGATCCCCGGCGACGGCGACACGAAGCGCCAGGCCTACCACCGGGCCCGCAAGTGGGCAGTCGAGAAGGGATTGATCGAGGTTGCCGAGGGCATCGTCATCCGAATAGGAGCGTGACATGAAAAGTCGGGAAAAGCGTGACAGAGGCGGGTACAGCGTGACAGAGAAGCGTGACACTCTCGCGCGCGCGCGCACTTCCTACGGAAGTGATGTCACGTTTGTCACGCGTGACATTTCAAGATTAGAAAATCGTGACGTGACTGTCTGGTTGCGTGACAGTGACACTGCGCTTGAGGCTCCGTGTCACCATCACGGCGAGCAGTCGGTTATCGCGATCGAGGGCCTGCCGTGATCCTGGCCATCGACCCAGGCACGCGCGAGAGTGGCTGGGTGCTCTACGACGGCAAGCGCATTGCCGACTCGGGCGTGCACGACAACCACGACCTCCTGCGCTGGGTGCAGGCAGGGCAGGGTGCCGACACGCTCGCGATCGAAATGATGTTCGCATCAGGGATGCCGGCGGGCAACGACCAGTTCCGCACCCTGGTCTGGATCGGCAGATTCGTGCAGGCCTGGCGCGAGCCCGAGGCGGTGCTCTACGTCGACCGTCGCGACGTGAAGCTGCACCTCTGCCAGTCCGCACGCGCCAAGGATCCGAACATCCGTCAAGCATTGATCGATGCCATCGGGCCGCAGGGCGTCAAGTCAAAACCCGGACCGACGTACGGCGTGAAGTCGCACGCATGGGCCGCGCTCGCGGTCGCCGTCACCGCGCTGCACCAGCTCGGCCAGCAGGTCGAGACCCAGCCCGCGCCGCTCTTTCGCGAGCACATCCCGATTTCCGACCCCTTCGAGGAATGCACATCATGAGGTACGCCGTCCGGACAATCCTGCTCGTCGCGATCATCGTCCTGGGCGGATGCAAGTCGCTGCCGACACCCGACCCGCAAATCCCCGAGGAGCTGCCGGCGAATGCGAACAAGATCGCGATCGAGCTCGGCGCCGGCAATGTCCTGATCGACAACGTACGGACAACGAGCGACGAGCGCACCGTCGTGATCACGCGCAACCCGCAAGACGTCGTGACGATCATCGACCCGCCGATCATGACTTCGGGGCTTCACGTCGATCAGAGCACGCTGCCGCCGCTCGATCCGGGCTATGGCGAACAGCGCGTGAAGGACACGACGCAGGAACCGCAAGCTGGCGGCGGCGGGCAGTTCCGGACGACGTGCGAAGTCGCATGGGTTGCAGACGTCGATCCCGTCGTTTACCCGGGCGCGCCCGGCAGGTCGCACACTCACACCGGATTTGGCAACGTCGAGCTGAACGCCTTCTCGACGCATGACAGCCTCTTCGTCAAAGGCAACACGGCATGCCGAGGCGGGAGGATCAATCATTCGGCGTACTGGATCCCGACGCTGCTCGACACGCGCACGAGTAAGCCGATCCTGCCGTACACGATCAACGTCTACTACAAGAATTTCGGTTTCGATCGGCTCTCGATCGAGGAATTCCCCGCAGGGCTGCGCATGGTGACTGGCGACCCGAATGCGACGAAGCCGCAGCCGAACAATTCGAGCATGGCGCATTCATGGCAATGCAACGGCGTCATGTACACGAGCATTCCGACCGATCAAGTCGCGTGCCCGCCGGGCTCGGATCTCACCGTCGCCGTTTTCTTCAATAACTGCTGGGACGGCAACAACCTCGACAGCCCGGATCACAAGTCGCATATGGCGAACGGGCCGAACAAGCAAGTCCCTGGCAGTAACCCGCCGGTCTACAAAAAGGCGTGTCCGAGCACGCATCCGCATGTCCTGCCTCAGCTCTCGTTTCAGATGGTCTACACCGTCACGGATACGCGATACATGCGGTTCGTGTCCGACACGAATCCCGCCCAGCCTGCGGGCTGGACGATGCACGGCGACGTGATCAGCGCATGGGAGCCGAAGTTCATGCGCATGTGGGTGAACAACTGCCTGCGTGCTGGCGCTGAATGCTTCTCGCATCTGCTCGGGCGCGATCCCGACGACGGCAAGCTGAAGCAGATCTACTGACCGAGTGAGCACGCGATGAACGTTCAAACCATGGGCGCGGGGGTGGCACAGGGGGGGGAGAGCTCTCGATGAAACGCAGCGACGCGCCAC
>Ga0137437_1000047_pt1 | contig 31944 bp, 23 predicted proteins | sample EasRivERMGT138_2_FD_102332 | JGI IMG/M metagenome (GOLD analysis project Ga0137437, IMG submission 102332) | Soil microbial communities from meander-bound floodplain in the East River, Colorado, USA - East River MetaG ERMGT138_2 | ecosystem: Environmental > Terrestrial > Soil > Floodplain ...
CTCACCCAACATTTGCTTCCCTTGCTTCATTTGCTTGTCATTTCGCAAATGCAACAGTGGCGCTGTGGGCACAAGTTCATTTCGTTTTTATTCTTATTGGAACCAAAATCAGAACAACCTTTTGTCTGAGCCAACATTTGCTGTTCATTTCGCAAATGCAACAGAGGCAAGAGACCCCCTTGCGGGCTTATGCGCTACGGGCAGTAGCGTACGCGCACAACAGAGGCAAGAGATGAAACAGAGGCTGGTTATTTCATTGTTTAATTAAGAAAAGTACAGAATAAATTACTGAATTAATAAGCCTCCCATAAACAAAAAGGGGGAACAGGAGCAAGGGCTAAACTAAATTATATTATATTAGATTAGTAAAGAAACCTAATAATAAAGGTCTTATGGCTGAGTGGTTTAAGCGAAGTACTGTTAATACTTTCTACAGAGGTTCAAACCCTCTTAAGACCTATTAAGTTAGTTTTTTATGCCGGAGTATGACGGCTGTTTAGTTTAGACTGAGGTTAAGAGACCAAAAATGGGGGGGACAAAACCCAAACAAAAACAAAAACTTTTTTATTAAACTCAAACTAAAATAACCCTTGCCTATTGCCCCTATTGCCCTAGTATAAAAATAAAAATAAAAATAAGAACAATAGAAAAATAAAATTACAACAATTAAAGAAAAGAATTAACTAACTAAAAAAACACTTTATTTAATTAATAAATTGAATATAGTAATAACCTCCCTTTGGCATTTTCGATAAAAATGAACAGCAATTGTTGAGGGTAAGAACCTAAGACAAATATAAGAATAAGAATAAGAATAAGAATAAGAATATTTATATTTAATTATCATTTTTAGTGGTTGAAGTCCTTTTGCTGTGTGGTTCCCTTTTATGGTATGCCTAAATGCTAAGCTCTTTTAAAAATAAATTTCTAAATTAAGCTAAATTCAGTTTCTGAGCTCAAATTTTTTAAGGGGATTAGCTGAGTGGCTGTAGCGACATTTTTACACAATGTAGACAAAGTTTCGATTACTTTATCCCTTAAACTTTATTAAAAAACACAACACTAACAAAACACTCCGGGGTAAGAAGTATTAAGTAAGAAGTAATTTATTAAATTAATTAATAAAGGACCTCACTAGGGTAAAGACAAAAAATCCACATTTGCTTACATTGCTGCCTCAAAAAAAAACAAAATATACTCTACTAACTCCTCTTTCCCTTTTGCCCTGTTGCCCTTAGTTTTTATTCTGATTGACTATTGGGGTGCGTATTTATACTTAGTCTAAAAATAATAACGCATTCATTACCATTACAATTACAACTTTTTCAAAGCATAGGTTTTGAGTTGTATATACCACCTTGCTTTTGGCGGTGCGGCTTTGATTCTTATTCTTATTTGAATTAGGCACAAGTGAAAAGTAAAAATAATAACAACAGGTAAACCATAGGGTAATTTATTAAATCGCTGCACTGAATAAAAGACCACCCCAGGATATTGGGCAAACGAACGTGTTGAAATTGGTAAACAATCTTCTCTTAAGCAGAAGTGGGAGTATCCCTTAAGAGTTCAAGTCTCTTTGTTCGTAATTTGGATTCAAAATTAGTGTTAAATTTATTTAGATATAGCGTTACATAAATCTTTTTGTTTAATACGCTAGTTAAACTATGAATGTTATTGTTATATTAGAAAGAAACCCACTCTTGCAAATGAAAAGAAAATGAGGAAACAAAGAAAAGTTAAGTAAATACTATCTACTATCTACTAAGTTTATATTTTTAGTTTTTCTTTTTTAATAAATCGAATGCGAGAAGGCTTAAAAACAAAATAACAAAGAGCTAAAGAGTAGTTCCTCAATTAAAGAATAACTATGCTGAGTTCAAGTGAAGAGTGTACTACTTTCGTATATAATAAAAACCTAAATTCTACGGGTATTTACCATCCGGTAATTTCCATCAGGATTGTACTGACCTCCTTAGGCTAATTACTAGATTAAGTGAATGAACCCTTTTACCCTCCCATTTTTTACAAGACAAGGGACTTGTTTTTACTTTTAGAACATTTTATTCCCCGAGGACTCCATTGCTGTTGATTGTATATACTACTCTTTGGCTTTGCAACGCACAGGCAACAGGGGAAGCAAAGGCTGCTAGTGAGTTTTATATACTAGGCAACAGGAGAGTTACAGGCAAAAGTTCATTAGTTTTTATCCTTAATATTAATATAAAAATTCAAACAAATCAAATGTAAAAGGGGGGGGGGGGGAGTAAGGACTAAACTATGCTTTTACGAGTATGCTGAAATTAGGTAGCCAGGTGAGTTTTAGGAACTCGTGATTAAATATCGTAAGAGTTCAATTCTCTTTACTCGTATTAATTTTAAAATCTAATTCTAATTACTTTCCTATATATTATAGTTATTTAATTTATTTTATTTTTATTTTGGATATGTGTTAGTACACTGATCACAAGGGCAAAGGGCAACATAGTAAAGGAAAAATTAATTCATTACCAATTTATATCATAATAAGAATAACAACGAAATGCAAAGCAAAAGTTAAAAATAAGAATACACACACAATGCAAAAGCAAATGTTCACAGAAGAATAAAACTCTAGGTTAGCATAGCAGAGGCCAGGGACGTAGATCAACAGCAACCTTTTCTGTTACCCAATGGCCTTAAGCCCAAAGGCACAGGCTATTGCAAGCACAGGCAACAGGGGAAGAAAGTGTCGTAAAATACTAGTTTTATTTATTTTTATCTTGGTCCTAGAGTCAATGAGCCGTGTAACTTGTATTCTTGTTTTCTTAATTTATCTCCATCATCTAACCATCATCTAATTGAATTGAAAAAAAATATCATAAAAAAAAATAATATAATACTCTTAGGTAAATAAGCTAAACTATTCTTTAATTTAAATTTAGTGTTAGTTTCTTTTGCAATTGTTTTAACATTAGTTTTTAACTTTTTCATTAGTTTTTAATTTTATAACTTGGGCCTAGGCGTAAGGCCAGCTAAAAAGTAAGGGTAGCAAAGTTAGTTTGGAGGTCAATGCTAATTGTAGAAAACTTAGTGGTACTTTATGAACTGGTTTCAATCCACTAATGCCAAAGAAATTGGAACTCTGTATTTAATTTTTGCTGTTTTTGCTGGGATGATTGGAACAGCCTTTTCGGTACTAATAAGATTAGAGCTATCATCCCCAGGAGTACAATTTTTACAAGGAGATCACCAATTGTTCAATGTAATAATAACAGCCCACGCTTTCATTATGATTTTTTTCATGGTTATGCCAGGGTTAGTTGGAGGTTTTGGTAATTATATTTTACCAATTCATTGTGGGAGTCCAGATATGGCATTTCCACGTTTAAATAATATATCGTTTTGGTTATTACCTCCCTCATTATTATTATTATTATTGAGTTCATTAGTGGAAAATGGTGCTGGTACAAACCTGTGCCAGAATGGTAAGTAATTACTATTAAGTACTTCACTTTATGCTGGAAACTCCTAAAGCTAAATCTACTCCGACCTCTATCATCTAAAGAGGGCAGAGGGTAGTAACTTTGATTTAGATATAACAACTTTTGCCACTGGTTTTTTACACAGTCCCTCCTGCGCTAAGCGCTGATCGGGCATAGGCAAAAGCAACGGTGGACAATCAGCAGGAAACCAAACTATTAATTTAAATTAAAATTATTTAGGAGTAGAATCCTCAGAGACTATACGTGAGGCTCCTTTAACAAGAGGACGAAGATATAGTCCAGAATACATATGAAAGTCTGTATTTAGTATAGATTAGGCTTTTACTTCATAGTAGGTTATTGAAGTAGAAGATTTAAGTCTTCCTTAAATTCCTCTTCATCTAATGACTCTTCTGATAATTATTTAGGTAGTTATTTGGCAGGGTTAATTGAAGGTGACGGATAAATTATTGTTCCAAAAACTATTAGGAATCAAAAAGGTAAATTGCTCTACCCCGTAGTAAAAATCACTTTTGTTAAAAAAGATGCACCTTTAGCCCAAAAGATTATGGAAGTAATTAAAGGGGGAACTATAGTGTATCCTAAAGATTAAAACTATCTTGACCTTTTGTTTCAAGATCTTAAACCTATCCAAAATATTGCTGTACTACTTAATGGGAATATGAGAACACCTAAAATTGAAGCTTTACAAAGGTTAATCGATTGGTTAAATGCCAGAACCACAGTTGGATTTAAAATATATAATTTAGGTCTAGATAATAGTTGGCTTGGTAGCAACCCTTGGTTATCTTGATTTATGGAATCAGATGGTAAATTTTATTGTGATTTTAAATTAAATTCCGCTTAAATAGCCTCTATCATAAAAGGTTATATGAGAGATTCTCAAAAACAATCATATAAATCAACTACAACTATTTCAAAAAATCATTAAAATTTCTATATAATGGATCCAACCTTAGGTTAGCTTGACGTTAAAAATGTTACTGAAATTCAAAGAAATAATCAAAGAAATAAACCTAATTATATGGAATTAGTTAGCCAAGGCAAAACTACTAAAAATTTATCTTGTGATATTTTAATCAATTACTTAACAAATTTTCCATTGTTTAGCTCTAAACATCTAGATTTTTTAGATTGAAGTGAAGTACATCACATTAGAATTTCTAAATTTTATAAATCTTTAGATGGTACCTCAAATTTAATTTCCATTAAAAATAGCATGAATACTAAAAGAACTCAATTTAATTGAGATTCATTAAACAGATTTTACTGTTAAAATGTAATCAGGATTAGCAATGATTAAGACTTAATTTTCTTGAAAAGGAAAATATCTATACAATTTGACAGGTTGAACGGTTTATGATAAGCTGTTCTTGTTTATATTACTATTACTATTAGTAATTTATATATATAAAACTCCACTCGATTCGGGGAAATCCTCTATTCGGAATTGAATACTCGTATATATTAATTTAGCTAAATATACTGTAATAAATTCAATAACTTGGGGACTATCCGACTGAGCTATTGTAAATCTAAGAAAATTAAAAATTAAGATGCAAATTCTTAGTTTTAGTTCATCAGAGACTAAACGTGGAGCGTTCTATAGTACAGGTATTTATAAAAAGGACACAAAAGAAATTTTTGAAGAATGATCTAACCAAAATAACTTATCTTATTTAGATAAAAATAATTTGCATCCAAAATATGTTACAGGTATATGTGATGCTGAATCTACTTTTTCTTTTACTATAATTCAAAGAATTACAAATAAAACAGGTTGGTATATTCAACCTATTTTTAAAATAGAATTGCATAACAAAGATGCTTTAATTTTAGAAAAATTACAATCTTTCTTTGGTGTAGGTAACTTTAGAATTCAAAATATTAAAGGAAAAAATTCTGTTGCTATTTTTAGTGTTGTCTCTATTAAAGATTTAATTAATATTATTATTCCTCATTTTGATAAATATCCACTTTTGACTCAAAAACGAGCTGATTTTGAATTATTTAAACAAATTGTTTTAATGATGGATAAAAAAGACCATTTAACTATGGAAGGTATTAAAAAAATTATTTCTATTAGAGCATCATTAAATAAAGGATTATCTCCTTTATTAATAAATCACTTTCCAAAACTAGTTCCTTGTGAAAGACCACAGGTTGAAACTCCAGAAACTTTTGATCCTTTTTGAATTTTAGGTTTTGTAGAAGGAGAAGGTTGTTTTTATGTAAAAACAAAAAAGCTTGCAAATAATAAATTAGGATTTACTTTAATTTTTATATTATCTCAACATTCTAGAGATCGAAAATTATTAATTAGTTTGATTAAATATTTAGGTTGTGGAAGATTAGAAGAAACTTATAAAATAGCGAGATTGGTAATGAATAAATTTGATGATATTCATAAAATACTATTACCATTTTTTGTTAAATACCCGCTAATAGGTTGAAAATTAAAAGATTTAAATGATTGATGCCGAGTAGCAGACTTAATTAAAAAAAATCTTCATTTAACTAAAGAGGGAATTGATGATATTAATTCTATTAAACTAGGCATGAATTCTAAAAGATCTTTAACTGTTAATTCTAATAATCCAAAATTATCTGCTCTTTCAGATGAAACATCTGTGGATTCTTATAATTTAAATAGTTTATCGGATGAAGAAAACTCAAAATTGAATAGTAGTACTAGGACTAAATAACTTATTTACCTTAAAATTACAACGGCAAAGTTTAAACTCTAAGGCTCAAAACATTTTCGCTCAAAAATTAGTGGGTATAACTGATAGTGATTTTTATGATTCTTTTTGTATTGAAAATATAAAAGGTAATTTTAGATTAAAATATAAAATTTCACAAAATATTTATAACTTAAGATTACTTTATTATATAAAAACTACTTTAGGTTATGGAAGAGTTTTAAAGCTTGAATCTAAAAAACTAGCTTTTTTTATAATAACAGATAGAAATATTTTAAAAGAGCTGATTTTTCCTATTTTTGATAAATACCTTTTATACTCTAGTAAATATTTTTCTTATCTTAGATTTAAAGAAGTTTGATGTATTCTAGAAAATAATAATTTAACTACAATACAGAAAAATAAAGCTATAGAAAAGTTATTAAATACATCTTTATTTGGACCTAATGAAATAAGTTCTCCAGCTATTTCATATTTAAGCGAAAACAGTAATATAGAATCAATTAAATCTTCTCTTTCAATGTATTGATTATCAGGATATATTGAAGGTAAAGGTAAATTTCTAACTATTTCTAAAAGTAAAAAAGATAAAATTATATTTAATGTAGTTTTTGAAATTAGTACTTCTAAAGATAAGCTTTTATTAATTTTGATAAAACGATTATTAAATATTACTAGCAAAATTATTATTGAAGATCAAATTTTTTGTTTGAAAACTACAGATTCAGATTGTGTATCTATTAAAAACATAATTTATATTTTTTCGTTAAAAGCTTTTAAATTTAAGGGTATGAAATCTCTTCATTTTAAATTATGGAAAAAAGCCTTTTTTTATAATAACATAAACATAAATCCTAAAAAAGTAGAGAAAATACATAAAATTCTCCTTAAACTAAATAAAACTATGCCTTATTAAAAATAATTTAAGTGTCTAAAATTTAAGCATGTTCTATTCTTAAAAATATTTTTGTTGTATTACTTATTTATATTTAAATGAAAAAAAATATATCTAAATTAATAAAAATTAACATAAGTTGTTGATTCGTTGGATTTACAGATGGAGACGGAACATTTCACTTTAGCAAAAGTAAACAAAATAAGTGAGGGCTTTATTTTAAAATATCACAAAGCACTTATAATTTAAGAGTTCTCTATTATATAAAAAAAATGCTAGGTGTCGGTCAAATATCTATTTCTGGTAATATGGCCGAATATCGAATTCGAGATATTAAGTCTATTCTTCAACATATTATTCCTATTTTTTATAAGTATCCTCTACTAACAAGTAAATATTTTAACTATGATCTTTTTAAACAAGCCGCTTTGATTTGTAGTAATCCAGTACTTTCTAATACAAAAAAGGACGAACTTTTAACTGAACTTAAGAGTAAAATAAGACCCGAAGAACACATATCACCTGCTTGATCTATTATAAATAATTTAGTTACTAGTAAAACAGAAGCTATGATTGTAATGTCAAAACTTTGAATAATAGGTTTTACCGAGGCTGAGGGTTACTTCTATATAGTAACTAAAGAAAAAGGCCGAATGACCCATGGATTTTAAATAACTCAAAATTTAGATAAAATTGTATTAACATCTATAGGGTTTATTCTTGGTATAATTTTGTAAAAAAAACTTATTTTTCAGTTGTTTCTACTAATTCTAAAACTATAAATGATATAATTTTATATTATTATAGTACTATGAAGGGAAGGGTCTTAAATCTTTAGAATATCGGATATGAGCAAGATCCTTTACAAAAAGTAAAAATTATGTTGTACATGAGCGGTTTGAATATCTAACAAAGATACGAGATCAAATGCGTAAAATTCGATCAATTAGATTAGATAAGAAATTCAAAAACTTAAACAAATCTTAGTTCGAATTTTTTTTAGTTAGTTTTATTTACAGAATAAAGGTATAGTCCGATCCCGGTGCGAAAGCGCGGTTTAGTTTTCAAATTTATTTTTGATATACTAATTTTTGTTATCCTCCATTATCCGGAATACAAGCACATTCAGGAGGTTCAGTTGACTTAGCTATTTTTAGCCTACATTTAGCTGGGGTTTCCTCTTTATTAGGAGCTATTAATTCAACAAGCAATAATTTATTCGAATATGATGTCTATATGTCTATTACATTTTTATTTATTAAAACCCAATCCTCTTGCCTCTGTCCAGAGCTAGGAGAGCCCTTTCTGGTTAGGGGAAGCAGATTAAAAGGTTTAATACCCCAAAAAATCAATATATAAAATATGAGCTATAATCGTAAAACTAATCATTCGCCAATACAAGGCGTGGTGTTGAAAGGAGGTACTAAATATCTGCACAGCGCCCTTAAGAAAAATTGGAAAACTATTTTATGTAGGAAAGGTCCAATTCAGTTTTCTCATAAGTTAGCCCTCGAACATATTAATAATAAAAAACCTGTTAATTGTAAAATAATTAATGATATTTTAGCCTATTGTAATATAACAATAACTGACGAAATATTAAAAAATTTAATTAATTCACCGAGGATAGTTATAAATAATTTAGATAAAGAGGGTTCTTCGACAAAAAAGATTATTAAAGATAATTTAGGTTTACCTTCTAGTAAAATACAAGTACCGGGTGTTTACATTTTTACACATAAAAATACAGGCCAAAAATATGTTGGTTCATCTTCACAGTTAGCTGTAAGATTATCTGGCTATCTTAATAATAAATATAAAACAATGGGTAAATTTTTACCATTACTAAATAAAGAAAGTTTTTTTAATTTTACTTTAGAAATAATACCTTTGTATAATAATTATAGTTTTAGATCTGAGATAGTATTAGAACAATTTTTTTTATTAGATCCAAGTTTTAATTTAAATACTATTAAAGTTGCAAATAATCCTAGTGGGTCTAATGCTAAACCTTTATATATGTATGATTCTTCTTTTTCTAATTTAAATAAACTAAAAGTACAACCAGAATCTAAACTATCATATTATGATAAAAATAAGCTGTCTCCTATACTTAAATCTCAATTAAATCTCACTTCTAAAAATAAAAATACTTTGTTATATCTTTATAATAGGGATAAGTCTGTTTTATATTATATTTTATTTCTAATAAACAAGAATATGTTAATAAATTAGGAATAAATAAATTTTTGCTTGAAAAAAAAATAGATAAGCCTTCATTATATTTAAAAAGATATTCTATTACTAGTTACCCTAATTTAAATAATCAACAAAATTTAATGACTTTAGATGGTGTTAAAGCTAAGTTAGAATTGGATAGAAAAAAATTTTTTTTAGGTAAAAGAAGTTTACACACTGTAAATACTAATCAAGAAAATTATACACTTAATCCTTATTTTGTAACAGGATTCGTAGATGGTGATGGCTCCTTTATGGCCCTCGTTGTCAAAAGTAAATATAAAAAAAGATGAGGCGTCAGTTTACGTTTTAGTTTTTGTTTGCATAAAAAAGATAGACCTTTATTAGAACAAATACAAATTTTCTTTAAAGGTGTGGGTGGAATAACAGATGGAATTGATGATTTAGTTCAATATAATGTATCAGCTATAGCTGATATTATCCATGTAGTAATTCCACATTTTTAAAAATATCCATTATTAACACAAAAATACTCTGATTTTAGATTATTTAAATCTATTGCAGAACTAGTTTATAATAAAGAACATCTTACCGAGGAAGGACTAAATAAAGTCTTAAGTCTTAAAGCTTCATTAAATAAAGGATTATCATTAAATTTAAAACAATCTTTTCCTGTAATCATAGAAATAGAAAGACCTAAAGTATATGAGGATTCAATTATAAATCCTTATTGAATAGCTGGGTTTAGTGAGGCTGAAGGTTCTTTTTATATAAAAATAGGTAAAAGTCCACACACTAAGACTGGAGAACAAATAGGGTTTAAATTTCAATTAACTCAACATTCTAGAGACATACTATTAATGGATAGAATAGCAGATTATTTTGGTTGTGGAAAAGTAGAGAAAGTTAGAGGAGATATGTGTTGTAATTTCTCAACAGCTAAGTTTATTGAAATCTATGAAATAGTAATACCTTTTTTTGAAAAATATAAATTAAAAGGTTCAAAGGCTTTAAATTATTCCTTATTTAAGGAGGCTGTGATTTTAGTAAAAAAAAACAAAACAAAAAAGAACATTTAACAGTGGATGGTTTAAATACTTTAAAAATAATTAGATCAAAAATTAATAAATAAAATGATATTTAATTATTTGTAGTTTTATTAACGAAAAAATTGTTGCTTCGCGACTAATAAAACGGTTGTATAATAGAGATAAATCCGTATTGTATTATTATTCAACTCAACAAAAAGATTTTATAGTTAATCTTAATATTAGTCATTTTACTTTCACTAAACATTTAAATAATGGTAGTTATTATTTAGGTAAATATTTATTTTCTAGATTTCCGGAAAACTCTGCTAAAGTTAAAGATATTTCTAATTTAGATCTAGCATTACAACTGGAAAAAAATAGAAAAATTTTTAATAAAAATAAGCCTCTTAATAGTTTAAGTAGATCTGTTTTACTAATCGATGCTAATACTACTAAATTGTTTTTTAGCATTGGTAAATGTATTTCTTATTTAAGAGATAAAGGTTTACCTGCTACACAAACAACATTGGTAAAGTATATTGATAAGGGTAAAACTTATCATGGTTTTTATTTTAAATATGTGTAATTTATATAGATAGTAGAGATAGTAGAGATAGTAGAATATTGTGGGATTAATATAAAATTTCTAACTATATGCTGGAACACCCTGTAATAGAAGATTTAAGTAATTATCATTTTTATTTATACTTTATTTTTTCCTTTTCCCTTTACCGCGACCTCTCAACCATTGCTCTAGCCTTTCAACCTGTGCTCTAGCCTTGCAACCTATGCTTTGCGCAAGCTACCTTTCAAAGGCAAGAGACCCCCTTGCGGGCTGTTGCGCTACGGGCAGTAGCGTAAGCGCACAAGAGGGGCAAGAGGCCTTTGTTTTGTAAAAGTAACAAGCAAAGGTTAAGAGATAACTCGGATCTACTGCTTATTGCTTTATTTTTATTTATTCTAACTATTCTAACAGAAAGCAGTAGTGTTCGTTATAACTAGTGCCTTACCCCTACTTCCTTTTCATGTAGAACTTAGCAGCAGGGAAATAAAGTAACAAAGGAGATCTACGGTCTACCGCCTTTGAGGATAAGTGATAATTTTAAAGATATTACAAACTTTTGCCTTTTACTTTAGCAAAGGTGGGCAATCAGCAGGAAACCAAATATAATTTAAGGGCTTAATTAGTAAGCAAATTAATAAATTATAAAGTAGGATCCTCAGAGACTATACGTTAGACACCTCTTCTTTTCTAGTCTAAATTAGAAGGGATGAAGATATAGTCCATTTAGTTAAGAAATTAACTAAGTACAAAGTCATAAGTACCACTTTAAATATGAGAACTAATGGAATGTCTTTACATATTTAGAGCGGAATGCTCATTTGTGTATAAGAGCCAAACTCCGGGGAAGCCCTAAAGCTCTAATAACTAAGCTTTTTAGGGAAACCTTCAAAGTGGCCTCATTAATGCCTGAGGGTATAGTAAAATCATTAGAGATGATAGGTATTTATTATAAAAAAAAAAATTTTTTTTTTCTTGAAATGGGTGATCGCGGATCTAAATCACTGTGTATTTTTAAAAATAAAGTGTAAAAGAGCAACGAGTAGACGGCTCTTCAATCTATAAGTTAACACAATAGTTTGTAAGGTGTACTCTAATCGCCGGGAAATCCTGTTCTAAGGTAAACTCTTTAAATAAGTTTTTAATTTATTATAATTATGGCTTAAACAATTTTGTTTGTTTTAGCTCTTACTTTAAAAACAATCCTTTGAGCTTATAAAGTTTATATTATTAAAATTAATATATATTATTATAGGTGAATAAATTGAAATATACTACTAATGCCGAGGGCGACGCAGATATATTTAACCCTAATTTTGTGACAGGATTTTGTGATGCTGAATCATGTTTTTCTATAAATATTCTTAAGAATCCTTTTTACAACCTAGTATGAAAAATAAGTTTAGTTTTTAGTATACATTTACATAGTAAAGATATAGATATTTTATATAAATTTAAGAAGTTTTTTGTGTAGGTATTGTAAATTTATATGGTGATTCTGCTATGTTTCAAAATACTAATTTAGGAGATTTAGTTTTTATTCTTGAACATTTTAAATTATATCCCCTTAAAACACAAAAAATATGCTGATTATTTATTATTTAAAAAAGCTTTTGAAAACATAAATAATAAGAAGCATCTTACTATAGAAGGTTTACATGAACTAATTAGTATTAGAGCCTCTTTAAATAAAGGTTTACCTGATAGATTAAAAAGGCTTTTCCAAGTATTAAACCAGTACTTAGACCAGAAGTATCTAATATTTCTATTGAAAAGATACCTAATAATTATAACATTAGACACTGGGTTGCAGGTTTTGTATCAGGAGAGGTTACTTTTTTTTATTCATACAAGTAAATCTAAAACACACAAATTAGGTATTAGCGTAGCTTTAAACTTTTTTGTTTTTAAAAATATTAGAGATTCTTATTTATTAGCTAGTTTTTCACAAATTTTTGGTTGTGGTTATATTAATATTGTATAAAAATCAGGAATAGTTACTTTTTCTGTAAGAAAAATATCAGATAAAACTGATCAAATTATACCTTTTTTTTAATAGTATAATATACAAGGAGTTAAAGCTAAATATTTTAATGAATTTAAAAAGGCTTCTATATTAATGAAATCTAAATTACAACTAACAAAAGAAGGGTTAGATAATATACTCTTAATTAAATCAAAAATGAATTTTAATAGAGGGTAGTATATATATACTATGTCAAAATAATTATATTTGAATTTTCTATCTTTGTCTCCTTAACCCTAATAAAGGCTTAAATTTTAGAATTTTTATAGCCAGGCTAAGCATAGAAAAAATAAAAATATTTTATTGTTTAGACGTTATAGGATTTTTAATAGCTTTAGATTAAAGTTTCCACATATTATACTATTAACATAATAGAAGTTTTTACTATTAGTATAATAGAAGTGGTTGAAACTACCCTTATTTGTTTGGGCTATTTTTGTAACAGCTATTTTATTATTATTATCGTTACCAGTCTTAGCGGGTATGTATTATATATTATTCTGTTATACGCTTAGATTTACACGCCCTATCCCCCCTTTCTTTAGTAAAACAACCTAAAACTATTAATTTGGAAGAAATACCTTCTGATTTAAAGGAGATCTTAGTAGGCTCTGCTTTAGTTGACCTTCACATCCGTAAAAGACATAGTAATACAAGTCTGCATTTCAAACAAAGTATACAGAATGAACCCTATATTCTTCATCTTTATACATTATTTCAAGAATTTTGTAAAATGACCCCTAAAATAAAGTATGCCAAACTTAAAAACAAAACCCATCAGTCTATATTTTTCGATACATTAACTTACGAGGCATTTAATTATTATTATGATTTATTTTATAATAATAAGAAGAAGAGAGTACCTTCTAATATAGAAGAATTGTTAACAGCAAGATCTCTCGCCTTTTGAGCCATGGATGATGTAACACCCGATCGTTCTGGTTTGATTTTTCATAGTAATTCCTTTACGTTTGCAGAAGTTGAGCTATTAGTTAGGGCATTAAAGAATAAATTTGATTTAAATTGTTCAATACATACTCGTAAAGATACTGTAATAAAACCTTATCTTATCTATGTTAAAGTGGATTCTTTAATTAAATTTGTAATTTTAATAGAACCTTCTTTTATTCCACATTTTAAATATAAGTTAAAGTTAAGAGGATCATATAAAACAAAAACAACCAAAACAACAAATAGTTCTGTCTAAGCCCTTTGGATCTGTAGGTAAATCAAAGTATAGTGTTAACAGTTTATATGGTATATGATCAAATTAAAGAAAGGCCGAATAGCCTTAATAATTTAAAGCGTTATTTAGTATCAAGCAGGATTGTGCCCGCTCTAAATCTGGCTGTATGCTGGGAACTCTCTTTATTAAATTCATAATTACCATTTTTACCTTGATCAATCTTGAGGCAATGGTGACAATGGTATGGAGACAATCAGCAGGTAAGCATATGAAACTTTAAACTTTATATGGAACCTCCACGACTGTGCGCCAGAACTAACTATTTCTAATATTCTTCCTATTACTCCTCTTTTTTTAGTTCATATATAACAGGTCTTATTGAAGGAGACGGTACTATTGTTGTACCTAATCGCGAACGATCTGAAAAGTGGGAACTCAATTATCCTAGTATTCAAATAGTATTTCATCTTAAAGATTTACCACTTTGTCAAGTAATACAAAAATTAATTGGACATGGTACAATAAGTAAAAAGAAAAAAGTGCTGCTTATATTCGAACAACTTTTGCCTTTGATTGCAACTTTTGTGTTCGTTAGAACGATTGCCCTGTGCGCAACTTTTTATTTGTCGCCTAATTAATGGAAAAAAGCGATGTCCTAAATATCATCAATTTGTACTTCTTATTTCTTATCTCAATAATAAATTCTCTGATATTATTCTACAACCACTAGGTTTTTCTAGTACACCTCTAGGTAAAGATAGATGGCCAACTCGATTTATTGAAGCTGATTTAAGTTTTAAAGTACGAACTAGTTTTAATACTAAAGTATCTCGTATTTCTCTTAGTTTTGAGCTTGTACAAAGTAGAAGTAATCATTATGGTTACAGTATGTTTGATCTAATGAATAAAATCGCTGTATTTATAGGTGTAAATCTGAATGAAATAAGATCAGACCGTCAACAACCTCAATATCGACTACGAACAAGTAGTCTTAAGACTAATATAACTCTTAGAAAATATCTATCTAATTATACACTGAGAAGTAAAAAATATCTCGATTATCAAGATTGGACTAGAATACTAAATTATTTTGAACTAGGAACACACAAGGATAATAAGGAACATATTGCAGTAATTAAATCACAGAGGAAACAGAGACGAACTGTGTATAACTGGGATCATTTACAAATTACAAATTAGAATATAAAATTAAATTATATTACAAAAATTATAATATAAGATAGTTAAGTGATAGGAAACTATGTTAGTAAGATACAGTCTCAACTTGTATGTGAATACAAGAGCGTTTCCCCCTTTCTCTGTTATACATAAAGCGGGGTTCATTACTACTTTAAATTAAATCATTGCCCCGTTTATATATTTGAGGGCAAGAGATAAAAGTAAGTATTAACATAGATTCTGAGTCTGGAAACCAAGATTTTTTGGCAATAACGATGTTATTAACTGATCGAAACTTTAATACTAGTTTCTATGACCCAGCGGGCGGTGGTGATCCCATCTTGTATCAACATCTTTTTTCTGAGAGAAATACAATAAACTATAAAATTACCAGGCTATGCCAGCTATCTTCTATTTTAATGAGTAATAATTCGCCTCAAATTGTTCCTATTGAACCTTATGACAAATATTATAAAGCTAATTCTAAATGCTATGGAAAATTTAAGCAACCTAGTCCTGAATTTTTAAATTGATTTATAGGTTTTAGTGAAGGGGATGGATCAAATTTTAATGCTTTAAGAGGGGATCTTTATTTTGTAATTACTCCAGATTCTAGAGATAAACAAGTTTTAGATTATATACAAAAAACCCTTAATTTCTCCCCTGAGACAGGCTTGTTAACAGCTAACCGTATTACTACATTACTTCGCAGCACCCAAAGATTTTACTCTACAAAAAGATATTACAGTACCTCCGCAAGATTTGATGAATACTATCAATTAAGTTCAAAATGTTTTGGTAAAGATAAACAACCTAGTCCTGAGTTTTTAAATTGATTTATAGGTTTTTCCGAAGGAGATGGATCTTTCATTAAGCTTAAAGATGGTAACTTACGTTTTACTATTACTCAAGATTCACGTGATCAACAAGTTTTACACTATATTAAAAAAGAGCTTAATCTAGGGAAAATAGAGGTTCATGGGAAAACATCATCACGATTTATAGTTTGAGACAAACTAGGTTTGTATTTAATTGCTTTAATTTTTAATGGTAATATTAGAACACCAGGTAAACTAGAATCCTTTAATGCTTTTTTAAACCTTTTCAATAAAAAAATTAAAAAACCCGCTCGCACATTAAGTAGTCTTAAATTATTTGGATTAAATATGGATATTTTTCAAGTTGTTGAGCCTGTAAATGCTACACTAGAAGTAACCTTAAATGATCCATGGTTAATTGGCTTTATAGACGCAGAGGGGTGTTTTAATGCTAGATTTCCTTTAAATAATAACCGTTTTGGTATAAAGTTTGAATTAGCTCAAAAAGGAGCAGAGAATAAATTGGTTTTAGAGAAATTCATACAACTTTTTAAAGTAGGGGCAATTTATGAACGAGAAAGGGACACTTTAACTTTTCAAGTGGGAGGTTTGAATAATACCGAAGTTTTTATTAAATATCTTGATAGTGTGGAATTTACACTCTTAACTAAGAAAGCTTCTAGTTATTTATTATGGAAACAAATCCGTTATTCTATAAGTAAAAAAGAACATTTAAATCCAGTCTTGCGACAAAAATTGATAAGTTTATCTAAAACTGTAAATAGCTATCCTAAGTAGTATATGTGTTTAGAGTACCGGTTCGGAAGGAAAGGAGGTTAGGGGTTAGAGACCTTCGCACACGCGCTACGCAGAGAAGGGGAAAGTAATAGTTAAAGGTAAAACTACCTCTCGGTATATAATACAAGATAAGTTGGGTTTATATTTAATATCTTTAATTTTTAATGGAAATATAAGAACACCAGAGAAACTTAGCTCTTTTAATAAATTTTTAAATAATTTAAATAAAAATATTAAGAAACCTACTAGAAAACTTAAAGAGTTTGACTTAAAAAATGATTATTTTTAATTTATTTATCCTTGTAATTCGTTAAGAGAATTAACATTAAATGATAACTGACTATTAGGATTTATAGACGCTGAGGGTTGTTTTCATGTTTCTTTTTCTACAAACAAAAATACTTATTCAATACTTTTTTATATTTCTAAAAAGGGTTTAGAGAATAAGAATGTATTGTTAAATAAATTAGTTCTACTTTTTAAAGTAGGTAAAATTTATAAACATTATCATGAAAATAATTGAAGTTTCAGGGTTAATGGTTTGTCTTACACTAAAGTAATTATTAATTACATAGAAACATTTGAATTTTCGTTATTTACTAAAAAAGCTTCTAGTTTTTTATTGTGAAAAGAAATTCATAAAGCTTTAATTAATTCAGATCATTTAGATTCCGTTAAAAAACAGAAACTTATTAGTTTATCTAAAACTGTCAATAAATATTAAGAGTAAAGAGTAGATAATTAAATAATTTGTGGCGTTTACTTAAAATAATTTTATAGCCTTAGGTTTCTTAAAAAATGGGAAAAATTGGAGGTAGTAGTAAGTTTGTAAAAACTTAAATAAAAATTTAGAAATAAGTTAAAATGATTCTTTTTTTAATAGTTATTAGTTATTAGATAATAAAAAGAATTCTTTGACTGTTTAAAGAATTATAAAATAATATAGCAGATGTTATTCATAAAACAATATTATGAATTTTAGAATTTTTATATCAATAAGACTATATTATTAGATCTTTTTTACGTCCAGCTGCCTAAAAAGGAGAAGGATTAGAGAAGGTGCTACTATCTAGTCGTCATCATATAATCTAAGCAAACTAGTATAAGAAATTAGATTAAAATCTATGATGAATTATCCTGACGAGGGTAATGTGTAAGTATAAATTATATAATAATCAATATACTTATGCGGCGATGCTAGTGTTAACGGTTAAAATCCCCTAGGACAAGACCGTCGGTTGTATACTAAACCGCTACAGACTGGGTCACTGGTGGGTGCCTGTAATGGTGCTTAATGTACAGTCGGATTCCTCTCATTTTTGTGAGGTCAATAAAAATAAATTTTATTGAATTTTATAATTAAGGGTGAATAAATAATTATAAAATAAGGAATTGGGTTTTTTGGTCAAATTTGGCCTGATTCAGATAAAATTCTGAATATGAATTGCGCTATATGCTGGGAATGTCTGAGATCAAGTATGGCTACTCTGAGCATAAGTGGTAGTCTTGTACTATCCCGTTCTAGTAAAATTGTCAACCTTGGGACACAATCAGCAGGTAACCAACGACGCTATGTTAGCAGTCTAGTATAAACCTCAGAGACTACACGCGCAACATCTTATTCTAAACAATTTAGTGAATGGCTAGCAGGAGTTATCGATGGTGATGGTTGTTTACTAGTAAGTAAAAAGGCTATACTAGTCTATAATTTACTATGGGACTTTAGGAATTGGCCTTTATTCGATATATCCAATATAAACTCCGAGGAATTATAAAAATGCGAAGTGGCGTTAAAGCATATCGCTATAGATTACATAATCGAGAAGGTATGATACAACTTATCAATTGCATTAATGGCTACATTCGACATTCTTCACGAGTATTACAATTACATCGTGTTGCTCAACAATTAAATATTTCTGTAATAGAACCTATGCTAATTGATAGATCTTCACAATGGTTCGCATGATTCTTGGATTCGTAACTATTGGTTTATATATGACAAAATTTAGACCTCAACTAAGTATTAGAGTCACTAATAAATTATTACAGGATATACAATGTTACAAACAAGTTTTCGGTGGTTGTATTTATTTTTATAGTAGTCAGAATGGTTACTACAATTGGTCAATTCAAAGTCGTGAATACATTCTAAATGTACTAGATTACTTCAAAACAAGTAAATGCCGTAGTCATAAATCACACCGATTCTTTCTTATTAAAGAATATTACTATCTACGTGATCTAAATTCTTTAAAGGAAGATAGTATACATTATAAAGCATGGCTAGCTTTCATGGTTAAATGAAATAAGTTGAAGATATAGTCCAATCTTTCTTAAATTTTTTGAGAGAAGCATCCAGAAGTTATAATTATAGGCTTCTTAACGTTGCTGTATGCTGGGACTACTACAATAATTCGTTTTAAATACTTCATCTTAAATGACATAGTGACAAAGTTAAAACAATGAAGTATATCAGCAGGTAACAATTTTAATAATGTTATTAAATTTGGAACCTCAGAGACTTTATGCAACGAAACAGTAGTAAATTTAGAAAATGTAAAACCCATATCTGTTCATGTCCCTAAACATTTAAAACCGTTAAATGATGAACAATTTGGACATTATTTAGCTGGTTTAATAGATGGAGATGGTCATTTCAGTAGTAAACAACAACTGGTTATTGTATTTCATAAATTAGATGTTTCTTTAGCTTATTATATAAAGGAAAGAGTAGGCTTTGGAAGTGTTAAAAAAGTTAAAAATAAAAATGCATATCTTTTAATTATAGCTGCTAGAGAAGGTTTGGAAAAAGTTATTAATTTAATAAATGGTAAAATTAGAACAGAAAATAAGTTTAATCAAATTACTAACAATATATTAAGTCAACCTAAATTCTGTGGTAAAACAATTAGTTTAAAGTTAAATTTGGATATTGATTTAAAAAATCATTGATTAGCAGGTTTTTCCGACGCTTCAGCAACTTTTCAAATCAAACTAATAACTAGAACAGATCAAGAGCAGCCAGATTGAACCCTCATACCTTCTTCTAAAACTTTACCAGCAGAAACTAGGTTAGTTGTATGGGGTCAAATTTTATACTCTTCAGTAGGGTTAGGTCGATATACAAAACAAGTAAGTAATATGATTCGTATTCCTGCTTATCAGCAAAGTGTTATAACAGGATTAATCTTGTCGGATGGGTGATTAATTTTTGCTTCAAAAACTAGTAAATCTGCTCGATTAGGCTTTAAACAATCTTTATCCAATTCGGCTTATTTTTTATTTGTATTTAGCCTTTTATCTCCTTATTATAGCTCTATACCTAATTTTATATCTTCTAAGCGAAAAGAAACTAATACATATGCTTTAGAGATTTTTACTAGATCATTACCTTGTTTTACTGAACTTCATTCTATTTATTACCCTAATGGAATCAAAATAATTCCTGCAGATATTTTTAACCTCTTAACTCCTATTGCTTTGGCTCATTGAATAATGGGAGACGGGAATAAAAATCGACACGGTTTAACAATCAGTACTGAATCTTTTTCTCTAAATGATACAGTTAGATTGATTAATGTTCTTATGGTTAGGTATAGATTAGACTGTACTATGCGTAAACATTCTCCCGGGTATACTATTTATATCCAAGAAAAATCAATGCCTTTACTACGAACTTTAGTACAACCTCATATGCATAGTTCGATGCTATATAAATTAAGGATGAATACTGACGTAAAATATACTACTCAAGTTAATTTATCTAAAGACATTTCCTCGAAAAGGCAAGATTTAGTTAAACTAACTACAAAGGATGACGCTAGCTTTCAAATTAAAATACTTAATCGAAACCTCTGCTCTAAGCCTCGCACTGGCAAGAGTAAAAAGGTAGAGATTAGATTAAATTTTCAAATAGATCAAAAAAAAGACGTTCTCTTACTATTAATTAAATTTTTTCTTGGCGGAATTATTGGTTATAGAAATTTATTAGATAATTATACTTACAATTCGGATAGTTATGGTTCAGCTAGAAAGATAATTAAATATTTTGATAGTTACCAATTACTATCCCATAAATATATCGATTTCCTAAGATGGAGAAAGACTTATGTATTATTGCAAATGGAAAATGGTTTAACTGACAAGGATAAAATGAGAATTAAAAACTTCGCCTCCAAATTATCTATTAATAGAACGAACACTTTCTTAGGTTTTTAAAGCCTCGCTGTGCTACAAAGTGCTCACCAAGGTAATTATAGTGGACTAAATAGCTGCTTTTTAAATAAAGGTTGCAGAAAATTAAGTACTAGTTTACTGGTTAAACAAAGTTCTAATTTTTAATCGCAACCTCAATCGTCAGCTTTAAATCCTTATTGAATAACAGGATTTGGAGTTGGAGAATCTTCATTTACTATCTCTATTATAAAAGATTCTAGATATAAATTAGGTTGAGTTGTTAAACCTAGTTATAGAATAGGATTACATCAAAAGGATTCTGATTTATTGGTGAGAATAAAAGCCTTTTTCGGTGTAGGTAATATTATAAAAGATAGCAAAACTAATATGGTTTATTTTGTTGTGAATTCATTAGCTGATTTAACTAATGTAATAATACCTCACTTCTTAGAATACCCGTTATTAACTCAGAAACGTGCTGACTTTTTACTTTTTAAATATATTATAGAGAGGATAAATAGTAATGAACATCTCGATTCAGAAGGGCTAAAAAACATAGTGGGAATAAAATATTCTATTAATAGAGGTTTATCTACAACCTTATTAGAAGCTTTCCCTTATGCGTATCCCGTTGATAAGCCGAAAACGCTAGTTCCTTTAACTATCGATCCTAATTGATTAATTGGGTTTACAGATGGGGAGGGTTGCTTTAATATTCATATTACTTCTTCTAAAACCCACGTAATCGGTGTTCAAGTAAAAGTAAGATTTATATTAACACAACATTCGCGAGATATAGATTTAATGCAAAAGTTAGTACAAATTTTAGGTTGCGGTGGTTTAAGCTTGTATAGTGGTGAAAAACCTGCTATTAATTTAGTTGTTTCTAAATTCGCGGATATAAATACTAAAATAATTTCACTTATTAAGAAATATCCTCTTCAAAGTTCTAAAAGACTGGAATTTGGGGATTTTTGCCTAGTTGTGGAGCAAATGATAAATAAAGCTCATTTGACTAAGGAGGGATTAGACAAAATTAAGAAAATAAAAGCTAGAATGAACACTAGAAGAGAACTTGTTTTTAATAAATACACGGAAGAGGATAAATAGTATAGTGTGCTCATTCATTTTTTGAATTTCTATGATATTAGATTTGCTTAAAATAACTTTAAAGCTTGTCTAAGGGTCAGGGGTGGGTAAATATTTAAGATCGGTCATGGAAATTAAAAATTAATAGTGTTAAATGGATTAGCAGTTTTTTAATACTTATTACTTTGGATCCACTAGTTTTGGTTCAGCTAAAAATTGTATTAATTATTTTTATTACTTCCATTTATTATCTTGTAAGCATATTAACTATTTAAATTGAAGAAAAGCATATATAATAATTAAAAATAAAGATCATTTAAATAAAGATGGAATTGAAAAAATTATTAAATTAAAAGGTACAATGAACAGATTAAATGAGAATAGTGAACAAATTTAATGAGACTACTGTTTAAGATAAAGTTCTAACAAGGATGCTAAGTTCTTGAGTATTAATTGGAATAGATTTTTTGTTTGTTGTTTTTATTAACTATTCGATTAATCAAAATTATTGTTATATTTTAATTATACCTGCTTTTGGTATAGTTAGTCAAATAGTTTCAACTTTTTCAGGTAAACCAATATTCGGTCAATGTGGCCCTAAATATTATATTATATTATATTATATTAATATTTTGAAACATACTATATGCAGGAAAGTAAGGAATTTTAAGAAACAAAATACTATGCTTGTAAATCACCTAAATAAAACATTAAAGTTAAGTAATTTAATTCATATTTTATTAATCATTAGCTTTATATCTATTGGAAGTGCTTTTATAAAAGGTGTCAGTATAATTACCGTTTGTTTTTCAGCGAATGGCTTAGTCTTCATTTATTTAATGTTGGTAAAAATTTTTGTTTCGTCTTATAACCCGCAGATAACCAAAGCACGTGTAAATAATTATTTACACAAATCCAATATTACATTGAATAGCGGATTTTGCATGTGAGTAGGTATTTCAGAGGCCATACGTATGTTATTTTTCTCTCGTTATAATTACCAGTCCTTAGGCCGCGCTAGCCTTAATTCTGTATTTACCCTATATATCCTTAAGACAAATAACAAGGCTTTAATTTATTCAACTTTTAATTTTCTATTTAAATTTATGTCCGTTTTAAATTCTACAAATAAAAACACTGCACAAGGCCCAGGGCCAAAAGCGTCAACAGAAAAAGGAGAATATAATTCTAAAAATAATAAGCTCCTCGCTTGCGCAGTACCTTTGATAACTACATCTTTAAACCTAAAATCTAACACTTTAAAACCAGAAGATAAAAGATTTAATCAATGGTTAGCAGGTTTAATAGATGGTGATGGATGTTTTCTATTAAGTAAAAAAGGTTATGCTAGTTTAGAAATAGTTGCACATATTAGAGATAAAAACTGTTTATATCAAATAAAACAAAAATTTGGAGGTGCTGTGAAACTACGAGCAAATTTAAATCATTTAAGATTTAGAATGCACCATAAACAAGGTATGTTAGATATTATAAATGCTGTTAACGGGGAAATTAGAAATCCTATTAGGTTACTTCAATTAAATAAAATCTGTGAAAAATATAATATCCCTGTACTTCAACCAGCACCTCTAACTTATAAAAATGCTTGGTTATCTGGCTTTTTGGATTCAGATGGTAGTATTTATTTAAATTTAAAATCTTCTCAAATGTTTATAAGTGCTGGTCAAAAAAATAAATATTTGTTAGATATTTTGTGTGAATTATACGGAGGATCTATATATATAGAAAAAATAAGTTTTAAATGGATCGTTTATACTAAATCAGAAATAATTAAATTACTTGAATATTTTAAATTAAATCCTTGTAGATCTTCTAAATTGAATAGAATTAATGCTGTTCCTAAATATTATGAACTTAGAGGTCTTAAAGCTCACTTAGCGAAGGAATCTACAATATTAGGTAAAGCATGGAAGAAATTTCTATTAAGATGGGATAAATGGGAAAAAATTAAAAAATAACTAAACATAAGGCTCCGCGTTACGCAGAAAAATAAAGAGATGGTCCACGTACAAGATTTAATATGTTACTTTTCCTTTTCAACCTCTTAAAGGGCCTAATTAGGCAAAGATATACAAATATCTTGTATTATGTACATTGGAATAAAGTTTAAACATTGTTGTTATAATTATTTTAATCTATAAAAATTTAGTACAAAATCATCATCAAAATTTTATGAATTCTATTCTGCACATAAGTACATAGATCCTAATTGGTTAACTTGGTTCATAGGGTTTACGGAATGTGATGGAGGATTACATTGCTATAAATATAGTAAAAGTTGTCTTTTTGGTCTAACTCCAAAGGAAGAACCTATTTTACAAGAAATTCAATCGGTATTAGGTTTCGGGAAGGTATATTTTTATATTTCTGCTAATGTTTACAGATATCGTGTAACTACAAAAAGTGAAAATTTAAAATTAGCTATTTTATTTAACGGTAAATTTGCAACTATTAATAAAATAAATCAGCTTAAATTATGGATAGATGTTTTAAATGCAGATTCTGTAAAGCTTACCTTTAACCCTAATCCTTTTTTACCTTATTTAAAGGATAGCTGGCTATCTGGTTTTTCTACTGCTGAAGGTTCTTTATTTGTAAGTGTTCTTAAACAGAAAAAGAAGAAAGAAGTTATTGACAGTGAAGGGATTCTAGGCATAAAAGAGACTATCTCTCCGCTAGTTCGTATCAAATTTGATTTAGACCAGAAGGAGGAATCTATATTATTGCACATTAAAAATATTTTTGGTGTAGGGAATGTACAAAAAACCGCGGATATTGGAGTATTTAGATATAATCTTGGATCATTTAAGTCTAATTCCGTAACCGTTTATTACTTCCTAGCTTATCCTCTTAAAGGTAAAAAACAAACTGCTTTCCTTAAATGGAATTCTATTCGTGAAATGTTGTTAGAAAAAAAACAACAAACTCTTAAAAGCAGGTGGTATTGAACTAATAAGAGAGAAGGCTAAATCTATAAACAATTAATAGGATTATACAACAATTGTTCTCTGTTATTGTTCCGTAGGTGAGAATCCTACCTAGTTATTTTTACACTTTACCACAACGACTTAGCGGAATTTAAGTGTACTCGCATCCTTTAGTAACCTCCAATTAACTAAAAGCCCTCGGAGTGGGCATAAATATGAAAAGTTTGCAGTAAAATTTGTTTATAAAAATAACCGGACAAGGTGAAAACGGTTAACGACCCCTTAGTTGAAGACCGTCGGTGGTTAAGTACATCGCTACAGACTGGTTCACCTACGTAGAGCTGGAATGCTCGCGAATGTACAGTCGGAACTTAGAATAACTTTTAACAGGTTATTAGTGTGCAGGTCCTTTTTAAGGTAAGTATGCAGAGTACGAATTAAAACACTTGTAGGGCAAGCCTACTTCAGATTACTAAGTTTGGGTCAAAAATAGGCCCACATTAACTAATAGTTCTGTGAATCTTCTTTATATGCTGGAAACCTCTAAAACCTTAAATACTAGTAAATTTTTTTGTTTCTGTTTTTTTGCTTTGCTTGTTACACTATTGTAACGGTAGGGATTGCAATAGCCGTTGTAACGGTAGGGATTGCAATAGCCGTTGTCACGTAGGGTTTGCAATAGTTGCTGTTTCTGTTTTTTTACTGTAAAAAAGTTAAGGATGTTACAATGAGCTATCAGCAGGTAGTTAAAATAAATTATTATTTGAATATCCTCAGAGACTATACAAGAAGAGTCTTTCAAGTTTTGCCCATACCTCCAAACCAAGGTTAGAAAGATTAAGATATAGTCCAACAAATAGTAAAAATATTTACTTATATCTAAATACTTTAAAAAGATTTTTTAAGAATAAGTTAATAAATGTAAGATTAAGTTTAAATACATTATTTAAACCTATTATAAATAAAAATAATAAATATTCTACTCAAACCCGGCCTTTTTTGGCGCACGCCAAAAGGAATAAAAATATCTCTACTCAGAAGGAAACCGTATAAATAATTCCTAATTGAATTACTGGATTTGTTGACTCTAGCCCTCAGTTTGTATTTTGATTGACCGTCTGAGCCTCAAAGCACTGGCTACAAATCAGAACGCCATCATTACCATTACAAGTTTTGCCTTTAGCTCCAAAGCAAAGGTGGAAGCAAGGGTAGGCGCATAGGCAAGAGTCAAATGTTAATTACTCAAAAATCTATTGATTTTAATCTTTAGTGTAAAGTAATACAAATTATTTTAAATAAAGAACATTTAAATAATAAAGGATTTTTAACTATTCTTACTTATTATGCTTCTATAAATAGAGGTATTTCTAAAAAGGTTTTAATTTGTTATCCTAATATTAAACCGGTTATCAGATCTAGTATAAATTTACCTAATAATTTAAATCCTTTTTGGGTTTCAGGTTTTGTATCTGGTGATGGAGGGTTTTCTATTATTATTAGACCTTCTGAAAGTTATATTTTAAAACAACAAGTATCTTGTAGACTTCATATTACACAACACATTAGAGATATAGAACTTCTTAACTTATTTTCTAAAATTTTTAATTGTGGTTCTGTTTATGTAAGATTAAACTCTTCACAAAGATGTGATTTTGTAGTTGTAGTTCAAGATATAAATTTATTATTAAATAAAATAATACCTCATTTTTATCTTTATCCTATTTTAAATTTAAAATATACAGATTATATTTGTTTTAAGAAGGTTTTGGATATAATTAAATCAAAACAACATTTAACCCCAGAGGGTTTAGATAAAATTAAAACACTAAATTTAGAAATGAATTCTAATAGATTAAAATAATTTTTTTTTATTTTCTTACAGATATTTGTAGCTATGCCATGTTTTCTATTGGAATATTAGGATTCTTAGTATGGAGTTTCTTTCAAATAATCTTTAATAGTTATAATATTTGCCTAGGTTAGTAGATATGTTAATTTGGCTAGAAGATTCTTTTTTGGTGGCTCTTCTTTATTGTGAAATAAAGATAATAAATATCGCTGTATGCTGGAACTGTTTAGTGCTAATTAGTACCTTTCAGCCAAAGGCGGGTAAAAATCTAATTAGTTTGACTCAATCAGCAGGTAATCTGTATACTAAAAGTTTAAAGAGTTCCTCAGAGATTACACGCGATACATCTTTTGATTTTACTTTATTTAAAATATTTTATTCTAGGATTAATCCGCAACACCTGACCCTTGGCCTTGCAGCAGTAACTCCAGATTTTAATTGGTTAACTTGGTTTATAGTATTTACGGAAGGTGATGGTGCTATTCTAACTTATAAAGGTAGACCTACTTTCGTTATAACCCCAAAAGAAACAGAAATTCTATTACACATTCAAAAAGTATTAGGATTTGGTATTGTTCGAGAATATAAATCATTTTCACGTTATTTTGTATTAGATAAAAAAAATATATATCTATTAACTTTATTATTTTATGGTAATTTAGTTTTAGAGCATCGTAAATCTCAATTAAGTTATTGAATACAAGCTTTAAATAAAACTTTTGCCTCCAATAAACCTGCTTTTAAAAATCAGCAGTCCATATGGACAGTAGACTTAAGCGAGATAAATTTAATAGATAAATTAATTAAACCTACTTTAAAGTACGCTTGGTTCTCCGGTTTTACAGATCTCTTGCCTCTTGCCTATGTAAGGCTACCCTTGCCTCTGCGAGGCTTCGAGCAGAGGGAGCATAGGTTGTGCGTTCTTATTTGTAGCCTGTGCCTCGAGGCTCCGAGCTGGTGGTCAATAAGAATACAAACAAGAGCAACAGGCGTAAGGTTATTTTAATGTTAAAATAGAGAAAAGATCTAATTCTGTAACAGGATTCAGTGTAATGCTTAGATTTATTATAGACCAAAATATTTCACAATATTTATTCTTACAATTACGAGATTTATTTTCTTATGGAGCAGTAAGTTTAAGAGCAGGCAAAGCCAGCAATGGGGTTTATAGATACCAAGTTAATTCTTTCAAAGGATTAATCCCAATTAGAAATTACTTTTTAAATTTTCCACTAAAGAGTAAAAAATTATTGTCATTTAAAAAATGGAATGAAATTTATAAAATGGTGCTGGTGCTAAATAAAGAACATTTATTAGAAAAAGGATTAACATCTATTCGAGAGTTATCTAAAAATATAAATATAAATAACAGTTTAAATAGAAAAACTGGTTCTGCAAAGCCCAAATAAAGTTTAATGAGCAATCATAAGATGAAGATATAATCCGATCCCGGGCGTGAGTCCGGTGTGTATGCTATATATTTAATATGTTATATGCATATGCTACTTGCACCATATGTTCTCAGTCGGTTTAGATGAATTTGAAAATTTAATTCTTTACGCTCAACTTATTGCTGCAAAAATAGAAAATAATAAGCCCTTTATTTCTCCATATCATTTACATTACTTAGGCCGCGCTGGCGAGAGCGCTTGTTTTTATTCTGATTTTAATAATAATAATCAAAATAAGGACGCGAGCTTAGCTACTCCACCCATAATCGCGGGGGAGGAGGTTAAAGAGATAATATTTGGCTCTCTGTTAGGTGATGCTAAATTAGAATTGCCTCCTAGAGGGTTAAATGCAAGATTTGGCTTTACACAAAGCTTAGATAAAAAGGAATATTTTTTAAGTGTGTTAAATTATTTAGGTGAGATATGCTCTGGAAAGTATAGAGAAACGTCTTATTTAGATAAAAGAACAGGTAAAACTTATGCTAATTTAAACTTTTGAAGTAAATCTTTACCTATGTTAAATGAGTTTTATTTTTCATTTTACTCTGACCTTTGCTTTTAAAATGTACATATCAAAGCTAAGAAAAAAGTAAAAATAGTTCCTTTAGACTTATCATTTTTAACTCCTCTGGCTTTAGCTCATTGAGTAATGCAAGACGGAGCGAGAGGAACATCTAAAGGTTTATATCTTTGTACAAATAGTTTTACCTATGTTGAAGATAAAAGGCTTAGTCTATATTTAATTAATAAATATGATATTAAATGCTCTATCCATAAAGCTGGGAAAAACTATAGAATTTATATTCTAGTGCAATATTTAGAGACAATTAAATTTATTATTTTACCTTTTATGCATAAAACTATGACATATAAGTTGGGAGTATAGCTAAATTTCCACGTCGTCCATTACTTGAAAGAGTATGGAGTATAATTACCCTATATGCAAGAAACTATTTAAAAATTAGTGTACGTAGTATACATTAGACCTATATTAAATTTTAATAGCCAGTTAACACAGGTACGTTAAATTCACTAAATCTTATACAACTTGCAGGAAACCTGAAAGTATTTAAATTTTTATTTATACCTAATGGGGTTCCTCAGAGACTACACGGGAAATCCCATAAATTTCCTCTTGCCTTCCATTGATTGGCCCCCTTTGCCCCCCCCCCCTTGGTAGGACGAAGACCAACGCCAGGGGTTTGTATTATTATTTGACCTCTAGCTCGGAGCCTCGAGGCACAGGCTACAATTCAGAACAAAGGCTGTGCCCAATAGGGTCTGACAAAACCACAAAAATAAAGGTTAATTAGAGGAGGGATAAGACATAGTCCAAGTTAAGATTTAATTTAAACTAAGTTTGTGCTCTTGCCTTTTAGTTTTTATTCTTATTTTTAACCTATCATTTCCATCTCTGGCTTTTTACTTTATTTAAGCAAGCGCTAGTGCGGAAGGCCACATATAATAAATTTAAGAAGCTAAGAGCCAAAAGGGCGGAATTTAAGCCACGAGCGAAGCTAGTAATAAAATCTTAATAGGTGGATATATATACTCTTGTGTCCACGATAAAAAACCTTGCTATATGCTGGAAACTCCTGAATATCTAGTCCACTCGTATTAATTGCGTTAGGAACAATCTATTTATTTCAATATAATTTGACAGGACAATCAGCAGAAAACTTTATTTTTAGCACTAAGACTATGGTAGGTGCTAGGAATACGAATACTTATAATAAATATACTAATTTGCCTACTATTTCTTAACATGTACCAAAACATAAGAGTGATTTTACAGATAATGAATTTGGTCATTTCTTAGTTGGTAGGCTTTAGCCAACCTAGTTAATAGAAGGAGATGGTTGATTTGGTAAAAAAGAATTACATGTTATTTTTAGTAAAGATGATACTTCATTAGCTTATCTAATTAAGAAGCGTATAGGATATGGAAATATTTATAAAATTACAAATAAAAAGGCAGTTAGATATATTTGTAAATATCAAAAAGGTTTATCTATTATTTTATCTTTAATTAATGGTAATTTAATAAGTCATTATAAATATAAACAATTAACCTTAAATATAGAGAAACATAGTGATTCTTTAAATATAAAAATTTGACCTCCTCTGTTGTGCGAGTACGCTACTGCCCGTAGCGCATAAGCCCGCAAGGGGGTCTCTTGCCTCTGTTGCATTTGCGAAATGAACAGCAAATGTTGGCTTAGAGAAAAGGTTGTTCTGATTTTTGTTCCAATAAGAATACACAGAAATGACAAGCAAATGAATCAAGGGAAGCAGGGGTGAAGCTCACAAGCAAGGGAACCTCTTCTCCCTCTTCTCTGAGCCTCGCAGAGGCCAGGGTAGGCGCATAGGCAAGAGTAAAATGTTACAAAAATTAAGTTTAAATAATTACTGATTAGCAGGATTTACACAAGCTGATGGTTGTTTTCATATTAGTGTTGCAAAAAGTCAAACTCATAAAACAGGTTATAGTGTAAGATTATAATATTCCTTAAAACAAAATGATTGTTTACCTTTAAAACTTTTATATGATTATTTAAAAAAAGGTAATTTATTTCAATATAGTACAGGAATATGATGTTATAATAGTTCATGATTTAGTACTGTGTCAGATCTTATTAATTATTTTGATCAATATCATCTTTTTGGTTGTAAATATATAAGTTATCTTAAATTTAGAAAAGTATATATTATGATAACAGAAGGTAAACATTTAGATAAAAAAGGTATAGATAAAATTATAAGTATTTAAACTAAAGGATTCTCAGAGACAAGTACGCAAGGAATTTAATATTTTTTATTATATTATTTTATGATACTGTCCAAAATTTTGACTAGAGCTTATTTTACGGCTGCTACGAGCGCCACTTCATTATTTAAAATCTAGGGTAAAGCTTTATTTAACTATAAAGTGGAAAATACCTCACCTCAGTTCTTTTCTAATACTTATTTGCACATAAAAAGTTACACAAACAGTATAATAAACGCATCATTTTTGATGATTGATGGGGTAGCATTAGCGCACCCTTTTTTCACAAGCCAGCGCTTCGCTTTACTGTGGCCTTTGCTTCATTTGCTGTTGTCCTTTGTAAATCAGTGGCACGCCTATCGGAGTGTGTAAAAGTTAACAGTAAAAAGCACAGATTTAAATTATCATTTACAATTCAATCACCTATGAAGATAGAATTAAACACATCTAAATTAAATAAAGATGATAAGGCCTTAATACTTTGGAACGATAAAAAAAATAACTCATTTAGATTGCAAAAAGGAATTCTCACTAAAATCATAAGAGATACATTTAGTATAACTAATTACCATAAGAGTGTTATAGTAGGAGTTTTATTAAGTGATGGTCATATTCAAAAAAGAGTACATTTGAATCCCCTTGTGCATCTCTGGCCTCTGGTGTGCGCTTACGCTACTGCCCGTAGCGCATAAGCCCGCAAGGGGGTCTCTGGCCTCTGTTGCATCTCTGGCCTCTGTTGCATTTGCGAAATGAACAGCAAATGTTGGGTGCAAGTTTGTATTC
>Ga0137437_1000048_pt1 | contig 31542 bp, 54 predicted proteins | sample EasRivERMGT138_2_FD_102332 | JGI IMG/M metagenome (GOLD analysis project Ga0137437, IMG submission 102332) | Soil microbial communities from meander-bound floodplain in the East River, Colorado, USA - East River MetaG ERMGT138_2 | ecosystem: Environmental > Terrestrial > Soil > Floodplain ...
CCGAAATAGTCGCAGTCAAGATGTTATTGGTGCCTGCTGATAATGTAAGAATTTCAGCCGCGTCCATAACTTCATAGATTGGAATATCTCTAACTGAATCCGTTACACCGGCCGCGGCAGCAGGAATAGAATATGCTGACCATAATCTAGTTCCAGCTGCATCAGCACCTATTGACAATGTAAACGTCACAGGTGAGCCTGATGGATTAGAAATATGAATCCATCGTAGAATTGTCTTAGTTAATGCTGGAACGGTGTAAACTGTAGTTGGACCTGTAGCAATTAACGCGGGGCCAACTATTCTTTTTGGTGTTCTTGCCATCTGTCTCTCCTTATAAGTTTTCTAACGATGCTCTAACGAGTGAAATTGTCCAAGCTGCTGCTGCACCACCATTTACACTACAACCAATAATACTACCATTAGGGGTTGAATCAAATCCTGCACTAGTTACGATTAAACTTTGCCAACCGGCGGGATTAACTGAACCCAATCCAGTAACAGCTAAATTATGACGTAAATTAGATATACCCTGAAGAACTGCTAAAGTTCCTGAACCTACAGTTCTAAATAAAGCAATGATATCAAATATTCCATTATCTACAACAGCAGTTTGTATATTAAATGTAAAAGTCAATCTTGCGGCATCTGCAACTGACCCAGCAGTTCCAAACCTTACAATTAATACTGGCGCAGCTACCCCAGCCGCGGTTTTAGTTACATCAAACGAAAGACGATAACACGTTCCTACACGTGCGAATCCATTAGGAAGTAATATGCTAGAACCCACTAAATAGGTATCTGCTGCAAATCCAGCAGCGGGTGTGGTTACACTTTGATTAGTTAATACACCAACTAAATTACCACCATCATCTTTCAAAAATGGTCGTTTTGCTACGTTATCTGTAAAAAATGCAGATACACCGGCAGCAGGTGTAGCTATAGATGATGCTGCTATATTTGTTAAGTCTAATTCAGCCATTAATGAATCCTTAACCTACCAGCTAAACCAACTGTAATTTTTTTACCGGTTGCAATAGTTAAGCTACGTGCAATTGTTGCAGAATATCCTGCTGTAATAGTTTGGTCTACAGTAGGTGCTAATTGATTCAAAGCAAATGCACCAGCCGCTCCTGATGGTCCAGCAGGTCCAACTGGACCGGGTATAATATAAGGCATTTCTGGTTCTTCTGCATCTAAACCAGGAGGCCCCATATAACCCATTGGACCAGCTATTCCTTGTATACCTTGATTACCTTGTGGTCCTATGGGTCCAGCCCATCCTATACCATCTTCGCCATCTAATCCATCATATCCAGGGGGTCCAGAAAATCCAGTATTCCCATTAATTCCATTAGCCCCTCGTGAACCTACAATACTAATTCCATCTTGCCCATCTTCTCCATCAAAACCATCTACTCCTGGTATTCCTTGTATTCCTTGTATACCTGTAAGTCCAGTATTTCCAGTAGAACCTTTTGGACCCGGGGGACCAATTATACTAAATCCATCTTCCCCATCATTACCATCTTGTCCAGGAGGTCCACTAAAACCATCCCTACCAATGGTTCCATTAGCTCCAGGTGAACCAGCAGGTCCTACAGAACCAGGTATTCCATCAATACCATCTATTCCATCGGTTCCATCTATACCAGGAATACCTATTGGTCCCGTAGGTCCAGTAGGTCCAGCCGCGCCTGCACCACTACCATATGCTACCCATGCAGCACCAGTAGAACGCTCTAATGCACCTGTATCGGTAGAAAAATATAGAGTTCCTACTAATACATCAGCCGCAGCAGGTTTAGCAGCAGCCAACCCAGTCCGATGTATAAACTCTACATTCCGAAATTTCTGTGGTGGATTTAAAGGACTCATATAATTAATTATGGTGTATATGGTGCAATATTAGGAACTTCTACCGCGATAGCTTCACCATTTGCATATATCAAATTAGCTTCAGTTTTGCTTCCATCAGTCAATGGAGTCCAATAATGGTCTAATCTTATAGTTCGTTCCCCCGGTATGGTATCATCAAATTGAATGCCTAAACTAGCTAATAATTGTCTACTATTAGGAAGAAATATTGTTTCATCATCCTGAGTTAGAAATGTTACATTTCCAAGTTTATTAATAAAGTCTTGTAAATCTTTTAGATCCTTTTCAAATAGATTTTTTGATTTAGTAAGTCTCTGAAGTAATAAATAAACAGTCTGAAATAATGCATTATTCTTAGTTTGTTGGCCTGAATTAACTAGAGATGTAATTAAATCAGCATATTCAGGTTGTGGAGATTCTGGTTTGAATCCAGCCATTATTGCACAGATGGAAATTCAGCAAAGACTTCCTTAGCAAATAGAATGAGTCGATTAATTCTAAACCACTCATCTAATGCTGTAGTAGATAATTCTAAACTAACCTTTTGACTAATGAAGTTAGCCAGTCGCGTTGGTTGTCTATCAGTAGTAGATGACATTACAATTGGAACTAATGTTTGTGATACCACATCATCGAGTGAAAGCAGGCGCGGCCGAATATTACCTGAACCATTAACTCTTAGTCTTAATGCAGTATAATGATTAATGTTTTCCCCTTCATTCAAATCTGTATATGCTGTTTGAACTAATGGATTTGGAATCTTAAAGCTAGCAAATGTTCCAGACGAATGATGATAAGTATCATGTCTCATATTCAAAACTATTTTACTTATTCCAGAATATCCACCAGCATTAGCTGTGGAACCCAATAATACAGTAGAAGTATTGATTAATTCAAGCGTAGTAATTGGAACATCAAATGTCCAAATAGACCATCTAATCTCTTTTGGATTCAATCCATTCTGATAATTACCAACCAGAACATTTCCATTTGGTAATACACAATATATAATTTGTTCAATTGAATCATTAATCAATTCAATTTTTCTGAATTGAGTTCTATCTAATCCAAACCAATAATCTCTGATTTTCCATGACGCTTCTGGCCTAGTATAAGAGCCATTAAAGAGCATAACGCCTGAAAAATCTGCCACAAGCAAGAAATCAACATTAACCCCACCAGAATCAAGAACAGTTCCAATACCATGAACAGGTGCTCCTATTCCTTGGTCTACATCAAATGGTTGCCATGTAGATGGGAAATCTTGATTATCTGAATAGCCAACTGTTCTAGTTTTTTTGAATAGATACACTATATCTCTAAATTCTTGAGCATTAGTTATTGGATTGCCATCCAAAGAATCAATTAATATTCCATCTACCTGGTCTATAGCTTCTGGTTCTCCTGGATGAGAAACATATGCAATAGAAATATCCGTAAAGGTGGTTGTCAAAACCAACCTTCCATGATACATAGTGAGGCCAACACCAGCAGGGATGCTTGCGAAATTATCAATGAGATGGGATGCATCTTCGAGTAAATCAATATCGAAAAAGTCCACATGTTTAGTAGTAAGTGCAATTGCAACATCTCCACCAGGAACAAAAAAGAATTGATATTGGTCTTGATTACCATTGTAATTCAGTATGGTTTTAGTTGCTACAATCCATTTCTTAGTTACAGCAATATCAACTGGAACAGGTATATTAGTAATATCAAATCCAATAGTTTGACTAATAGAAGTTGCGGTAGCAAATATTTGGGGACCTAACGCTGTTAAATAGCCTGTATCGGTCTCATATACTACCGCAAAAATTTTGAATCCTACATCACTAAATCCAACTCCACTAGCTGTTGCTATTAATGGAACCCCAGATACAGGAGGATTACCGCCTGCTTTACGTGCTATATCCCCTAGTCCCCCTTTATATACGTAAAGAAATTCACCAGCTAATCCTACTTCCTGATTATTTGCATTAGTAAAGAATGGTGTAATATAAGCACGACCCGCGAATGATACTACATTGAAATCGGTCATTAATGGTATAGTTAATATTAATTGTGTTGAAACTGTATCGCGTAAATGATAAATTTTTCCACCAATCGTTAAGACTAATAATGACTGTCCAGATTGCATTGTATATGGATGAATACGAAGAATATCACTTAATGCAATCGCGAAATGTTGATATAAATCTACACCATCCCTAGATGCAAATCCACTCTCTGTGAATTTAATATTGTTTATTTCACAGAAATGGTCCGGAGGGACAGTTTCCTTGTCCCCCCGGTTGTAATAACCGTTAAAATCCTCGATTGTTAACGGGTCGTGGTCTCTCATTAGTTACCAATTTGATATTGAACGTTAACATCAAATTTTCCAGCAGTCACAGCGAATGCTGCAATTGTTAATGTTAATCTTGCAGCCGCGACTACTTTAACTGCTGTGGGAGCTGATATAGGAATAATTGCTTTTACTCCCGTAGTTGACCAAGGCGCGCCTGCAACTGTAATAGGTGCAAATAATGCTGCTACTTGAGCACCAGAACCTAATCCTAATCCAACTGTGGCTGCACCACCTGATGTTAACAATGTAGTAACATCAATGAAACCATTTGTGATGATTGCATTGATTGGAAGGATTGGGGAATTTGTGGGGGTAATAGTTGAAATTGCACCACCATCTACAGCAAAATCATAGGTCATTTTGGCGTTAGCAACACCACCCAACCCACCATTCACAATAACTGCTGTAGATAGATTTACCCAAATTGGAGCAGCTTTTGTTCCAATATTGGAATAAACTATACCTGTTGCTAAATCAACGTATGTTGAACCCGGTCCAAGCATACCAGCACCAGTAGCCGCTGTAGGAAGTCCTGTATCACTGACATTCCATACATCGTTATTGGCTTGTTGTCTTAATACTGCCCAAATGTTCTTAATGTAACGAAAAGCTGGCATTTACTCACCTCATTCTTTGGTTGAAAGGACCATCCTACATTGCGTAGTGGCATGAGAACTAACTCTTACATTAAAACCCCCTTGTTTTATATCCAGCCATGAATGGACGCCGACGGGTCATGATAGCTTGTTTACCCTTGATAGATATTCCAGTGATTCTATCTAATGATAACGTAGCAAGTCCATTAAGTTCTTCCCCGCGTGAGGCATTTTCGCCAATGAACATACTACAAAGCGCGGCTGTTCGATAATACAGAAATCCTTTAGCGTTAATAATTCCGATTGAACTACTTGCAACTACTTCCCTAGGAAATATAGTTTTAATATAATCTATTTTAACTTCTCTATCAGCTAATGCTCCAATGAATTTAATTCGTTGGTCTTGCCAAATCCAGTAGGTTAACGATTGAGTTGGTAAATCATCTATTGCATGTGGAAGAAATTCACGCTGTGTCATCGGAATGAATGGGTCTACAGTTCCACCTAATCTTTCATACAATCCCTGTATTTCCACCAAATCTCGTGGATAATTAGGTGGGGTATTTGGGGGATATCCAATCTCGGGATTAATTGCTTTAATTCCAATAGGCACAGTGATAAACGCGGCCGTTTGATTAGTTACAGGAATATTGTTAAGTTCAAACAATTCCTGTAACTCATCTAAAGCCATGTTTAGATATGGAAGTTGAGCTGTATAAGTATAGGAGGTTTTAGCTGCATCATTCATTAATGCAGCTACCCTATCCATTACTATTACAGCCGTTAAATCTGTTGTTGATGCAGGGGGCATAAATTACGCAGCAAATGTAATTCCAAGTTGCTTGGCCTTAACTGGGTCTTTGATAGCTTTACAAGTAGCACAAACTGGAAACAATGGATTACCAAGTGAACCACATGCAACACAACGAACGAGTTCCATTGTCTGTGTATCCTTGCACCAATCCTTACCAGATTCCACATTTAATTCTTTTGCAGCTAATCTCATGTCATCTGAAATCGTAAGAGGATTACCATTAGTTCTAGCCCATAATGTATCTGCAATACGAACTAGAACTTTATACCAGTTTCTCTGCTTATTCATTGCATTAACTAATTCAGCCGTTTTTTCTTTCTTTATCTTGTCAACAGTCCATGCACCCGGCAAGTAGAATAGCCCAGGCATAGTATCGCCCATATTACAAGCCAAAATACCGTTGCAGAAATCCCTGACAATAGAATCTGCAATCTGAATAGAAGATACTGGGATTTCGAGTAGTGGTTGTTCTTCATCCAATTCTCTCCACCAGCTACTTGGACCCACAACAAGAATTGAAGGATTTTCAAAAGTTCCAGCTTCGATTTGAAATGTTCCAGGGGAAATAGTTACTTTCTTTTCTTCAATAGGTCTAGGCCAAATGGATACGACTGTTGATTTATCCATTTCATTTACAGGCGCGCGAATAGTTCTACGCTTCAAATCACCTAAACCGGGGAATGCTCCTACTGCGGACATTTTATGACTCCTTGATATTTGACGTGGTAAATCCTACTGCTTCACCTGACATAGTTTTGCCCATTAATGCAGATTCATCACCAAATAAATCATTTACTAATCCATCAATTCGTTCCTTCTTATTATTTAATGCATTTTCCTGATTTGAATCCGGGTCTTTATACTTAGCTAATCCAGCTACCATTTTACCAGTTGCAGTATAAACAGTATCAATAACTAATTTAGCTGCCTCAAGTTTAGGTGGTAAATAAACTCCATGCTGAGTTTCAAATACCCACATAGGTTCATAAGTAACTTTTTGACTTGGTAAATCTTGTGCATTAATTTCAGGAACAATAGTCAGTCTTTCCAAAACATATCGTTCCTTAATCCATTGACGATATTTTGGAACTTCTCTTACTTCTGGTGTAAGTAAATGAAATCCCTCATCAGTGGTATCCATTAATCTCTTTTCAAATTGATTTTCAGACCATACCACGCGCCACATTGGGTCGCCTGATATGGTATCAATTCCAAATAAAGAAATCAATTGACCGTTAATGGATTCAACTGATTCAGTTAATTCAGGCATTATTTACTCCACGCTACAGTAACACCAGCTTTGACACCTTCATCATGTGACCAATCTACAAGGGATTGAACTTGCCATTCATCATTGACTTTAACGACGAACGCGGCAGTTGCTTTTACCTGCATGTGATTATCTAAATCACCATGAATAACAAAAGCTACTTTCTTACCTTCGGGTATATTTACTACACCTAAATTAAGCGTATTTTGAATTTGATTTGCTAGTGCTTGATTATCAAACATCGTTATTGCTTCTTTCCAATTACTCAAGGTTTTAATATTTTAAGAATTTCAATCGTATTTGCTTCGATTCTATCTAATTGATTTGTGGGAATTGGAACTGGTGGAACTGGAATTGACACATCAGAAAAATCATATGAATGCGCGGATGAAGGAAATTGTAACGTAACAATTTGACTACGTTCTTCAACAACATGATTATCTTGATTTCTTGCATTTCCTGCGGAAACCATGAATCCAATAGTTTCACCTAATGCTGGTTGATGACCTGCCATTGTTCCCCAACGACCATCATATACCCAATTTCGTGCTATCTGGTCATTCTTATAAACAGCACCACCAGATTTAACTAATTCACGCCAATATTGAATGATACCAGAACCCACCCATACACCATTCATCTTCATGAATAACCAGAGGGTAAATTGTAATGGCCCCATCCATCCAGGTGGGGTTACATCAGGCCATGTATTCCTAGCAGAGAAAACTGGATTCACTCCATCATCAGTTAATTCTAATTTAGTAAGCCCAGTAGTAATGGGCCAAACAAGTGCATTTGGGGAATTTACTACCTGAATTACACTCGGGTCAATCATGTCATTCATATAACTTCCTTGGTAGGTTATCTAAAATGAGAACCATCTATCATTCGTTGAAGAACTCTCCATTTATGTAGTTCTTCCCAATATGGGTCATTCATTCCTATATTAGATTCAAGGCGGTCATTCATAGCAGTAATTAATTTCAAATGATACCGTTCTTTCAAAGCAATTTGATTTTCAGTTGAATTATAATCTGCTAATACTTCAGAATTTAGGGATTCGTAATTCATAAAAATTTGTGCGTTTCTTAAGGATGCGCACCCCCCTACGACTAATTAGACGTTATCTCCAACCGGCACATACTTTGCAGTAAGTGGATTGTAGATATATAGGACACACATTCCTACGATTGAAACTTTTGCTGTAAGAATGTTTCCTGTTGCATCATTACCAAGAACTCCTGCAAACTGAATCGCAAGCATATGCGCGCCAGTAATAGGAGGTGTAATGGTTTTGATTACGACGTTTCCTGTGAGAATTGTAAGAAACGAAGTTGGAGCAATTGTATTTGCAGCCGGAGTTGTTACTGGTCCGGGCTGCAAACGTGATTGAACTGTAGAAAGATTCTGCCAATCACCTTCGTTGATGTTATATTTTCCTTCATTCATCCGAAGGAAGTCAAGAAACTTACGAATCATCTTTTACTCCTTTTCCTTCAGCTGAATTAATAACCAGTTGGAACTGCTAATGCATCAATGTATGAACAACCAGCGGGGTTGCTTACAAATGTTTGCATTCCAACCACCATGTAGAAGATATCTGCCGCAGCCACACCACCAGATGCACCACGAATTTCAAATATCTTTCTTCCATCAGTAGTATAGAATCCGATTGGAAGAATTTCTCCACGGCCCCACACATCATCTGTCACGAAGTCAATACGTGTTTTATCCCAGTTAAAGGATTTCTTAACTGGTGCTCCTGCCATCTGCATGTTGTCATTGAAGTAGAGGTTTAATGCTTCCTCTTTAGCACTCTTATGAATGATGGACACTAACTGTCCAATTTCTTCATAAGACTGTGCCTGACAAGGATGCATCCATGCATTTGGACTGAAGTTGTTATCTAATCCAAGCCTATTACCAATCTTGTTGATAGCAAGGCGTGGAAGTGGAAGTGTTAATGCAGACGATAATGCGTTAACACGATTTGCACGAATTTCAGGAGTTGCACTACGCGAGAATCCAAGCCATGTTCCAGTTGATGCATTGGAATGATGATATGGAATACCGAATAATGCAGGAAGCGCGGTTGGAGCGGTAATACCCATCGTTACAATCTTATCGGTAGCAATAACGCCAGCGATTTGAGGTGTAATCGAAATGGTCTTATTCTCCACGTCCCAGTTCGTAATGACACCATTACCCCTATTGGTAGCAAGTGTGATATCAAAAACCTGAACTGTTTGCCCATAACGCATTAACCTTGCACCGAATCCATCGGTTGTAAGTGTAATGACGTTTGAACCCGCGGCTGGTGTATCTGTAGTAACTACACCAATAACTCCATCACCAGCTTGCATCATCTGAGCATCCAACTGACGTCGGAGTTCATCTAATGCAGTAGCAGTCAATCGACGAACTGAATTGACAATGGCTTTACGGTCATCATCAGTAGCCCACTGAGTCAACTTCGTGTATTCAATGTTCTCTGAAACGAATACAGATGTTAATACAGCCTTATCGAAAGTAGGACCACCACCACGACCTAAATCACCACCATCAGCATTGAAATACTGAAATGAACCCCCAGGACGTAATTCCAATGGAACACGCATCTGGCGATTACTGATTTTCTCTACGTCACGCTTCTTAATGTTGGCGTAGAATTTATCATCGCGCTCGAATAACACGCGAATCTTTGGGATTACACGCTCTAATTCAAGAGCTGTAACCTGTGCTTCAACTACAGCCATAATTTTTTCCTCATCCTTTACTAATCTTGCATGAGATAATCCCTAGAGGATACTCCTTTTGGAATCTCACGCGCTTTGTCCTTATCAGTTTTTTGACCACTACTAGTGGATGAGGAGGTGGTTCTCCTAGTTGTGCTAACTGGTAAGGGACCTTTCTTATCACGTTCTTCACCATCATCTACGCGCTTACCCATTCCTTTTAATGCTTCGTTCCTTGCCTTTCTAATGACAGGTAACAGTAAGGTTTTGGCCTTGGACTTATAGGCTTGTTCAATTCTGTCCATTGAACCTTTACTGAAATTATCATTAAACGCTTTTTCCCATAGTCTGTCTAGAATTTGAGTAAATCGAGAATCTCTAGAAATAATATCCTCGAGATTTTCCATTGCATCTTGAATTGCTTTACCCTTAACGTAATCAGTCATTGAACCGCGTGGGTCAATATTCTTATCAATGGTAGATTTCAGAATATTAGTAACACGACCTTCTAATGCTCCACCGTGGGATTCAAAATTGGATTGAAGAAGGTCCAATTCCCTTTTTTCTATTGCTGCTTCTTTATCATCTTTTTTTGTTTCCGGCTTGCTCATTCTAGTCGGAGGAGTATATGTTTTAGTTCCAAAGATGTATTCATTGACAATTGACGCGGCCGCGAGAAATCTATCTTTTGTATCTTCATCACCAGAAGCATTACCATCATCAACCATACTTTTAATAGTATGCTTAATAATGTTTCCTACGATATGATAGTAAGCACCCTCATCTACTCTTTGTAGAGCAGGTAAATAATTATCTACAATTTTATTAAATGCTTCCGCATCCCCATCTTTTACAGCTTGCAAAATGGATTGATGAGAACCACTAAGTAAATCCTGCTCATAAGAATCTAATAAGCCAGCTTTTTCAACTGCCTGTTGAGCATCTTCAATTGTTGGGAGAATTTCAGCATATTTCTGTTCACGATAATATGCTTTTTCTAATCCGGGGAATTCCTTGAATAAATTAGGATACTTCGCTAGAATTTCCTTACGACGTTCGGGTGTAGTTAATGCTAATTTATCTTCATCAGGTTCTTCCAGTTCCTCTTCTAATTCATCCTCAAGTGATTTTTCTTTTTCTTCTTCAGTTCCTTCTTTATCTTCTTCAGGTTTATCTTCTTTATCTTTTTTAGTATCTTTTTCCAGTTCAATAGTTTCTGGGTCTTTATCATCATCCTCACCCATGAAATCTATAGTATCTTCTTTAGATAAAGTTTTATCTTCAATTGCTCCCTTATCTAAAGTTTCAGTAGGCGCAGAGAATGGAATTAAATTTAACTTATTGAGCAGTTTGAACACTTGCATTCCCCTTGGATAATGGTGATGGACTACCAGGCGCGGCTGCTTGTTGCTGTGGATTATTTGGGTTTGGTGGTATTTGAGATGCCATGCTCATTTGTATTTGTTCCATATGAGCTTTCATATGGAGTAAAACATTTTTATAACCTTGTGGGTTATCAATCTTTAATTGACGACCAGCAGATGAAACTAAATATCTACGGCAAATATCAGCTTCAATATCATGATTGTCTACATCTGGGTCAATTTCTACTGATGGTGCTTCTGTTTCAGTAGGTGGTGGCATTCCTTGTAATTGAGCAAATTCAATAGCAATTGGGTCGGGGGGAATTATTATTGGTTCAGAATTAATTAGTTGTTGAATTTCCTCATATTGTTTTTGTCTATCATCCGCGCCCGGCACAGTGAAGTCTGATAATCCAATCGCGTCCGCGAGCATTTGTATATTTTCAGGAGATGATATAGTTTCTTGAACTTTTGGATTTTGATTTTCCAATAGTTGCATGTATGTATCTTTTTTCTGCGACCATGTAAGTGGTAAATTCTCATTCGCTTCTAATTCAACACGGCCAATTTTTCCTTCTAGTTCAGCCTTGCGAATGAATACGTTAATAAATCTACCCTGGTCATCTATCTCTACACTATGTTCATCTTCCTGAACTTCTTTAATATACATTGGAATTACTTTACCATATATGGATTTCCACCACATCGTAAAGATTTTCCAATTATTTTGTAATCTCTGTAGAGCCTGAGCACGACTCATTGAATATTCTGATGCAGTTCTTGAGCCAGATACCTGACCACCAAATAAACTAGGTAATGCACCAGAAATAATTTGTCCAAGCTCCTGTATCTTAGCAAAAAATGGTAACACTTCCTGGCTAAGAGTAGCAGTTTTGGCTTCATGAAATGCTTCAGCTACCGTCTTACCAGTTCTAGGAATAGCAGGATATAATCCACCTGGGGTTACTTCAGTTTGTTTATATCTCTCGAAATTAATTACAGCAGGGTCAGCAAATGTTTGTGGAATTCCATGTTCAATAGTTTGTAATATTAATGAAATCATATCATTTGTAATATCTTGGATACTTGTAAGTAATAATCCTAATGGATCGTGATGAATATAATCCGATAGTGGATTAACAGTTAAAGTCCAGCAATCATCAAGACATTCATTTTCTGCATCCGCGAAACAATCATTTACGATAACTATTTTCGCTCCATCGGGAAATGCTTTCTTTAATTTCTGTGCATCTTCCGTAGGAAGAATATGATATGAAGATGGACGTTGCCAACAATTACGAACTGTAACAGTTCCTGTTGGATATTCACCATGATACTGTGGACTTAATCTCGCCCATTGTTCATATGCATCATGTGGTCCACTACCCGAACTCGGTTTACCAGGCCCAAATTTATCCTGAAGATGTTCATACTTATCAACCGCATTTGTGTAATGTGTTTCATAATTCCAGTGAAGATATGGGATATCTTTTTGTTTCATTGCATAATTAGGAACTTTAACATATAATCCACCATAAACTTCGGTACATATACGCGATTTTGGTAACTTGGTAGTGCCAACTAATCGTGTTACAATTAATGTAGACTTTTGAAGCGCGGGGTCTAATGCAGTTAAACATTCGGGACATATCGGACCTTGTTCATCTATTATACTATGCGCGAGGATATCATCCTCATCAGGCATGTATTCGTCCATCTCACGGTCAGACATTACTTCATCTGGAACATTTGCTTGACAATAAGGACACACAAAAGACTCTTCAGTATCCTCTTGATATTTTTTCTTTTCATAGGTTCCATAATCTTCATCTTCTTTCACATAGGAATAACATGCAGTCATACCTTCTGTGCAAAAGATAAATAAAGCATGGAGCCAAAGTAATGGTGCATCATTATGTCTATATATTAAATCTGCTATCTTATCACCAGCCTTAGCAGTAGATAAATCCAGGGGATTATCAGCATCGTCAGGAAAACACTTAATAGAAGGAACTGTGATTGATAAGGCAGCAATAATACTTTCGAGATAAGCGCGGAAAACATTGACTGGTTTGTCATAATATGATTGGTCATTCTCAGAATTAGTAATGTTGTCATCCCATATACGCCAATCATGGGCCACTTCACTATACCAAACTCTTTGAAAACCTTCCCAAACTAATTTTAATCTACGCCATGTTCTTAATTGACGTTCACGCGCAGGTCTATCTTCCTGGTCAAAATGGTCTGCAACTTGTTTCAGAAGAATTTGAATATCTTCTGGAATTGGTTTCTTCATTATTTAATACTACTTGACGTTATGCTTCTTCTTTACAGAATCAGAAGGCCCAGTCATTTTTCTTTTATTTGCAGTAGCATAGAATACTTGTTTACCTTTTTTATCACCATATTCCTTAGTCATATTAGCCATGACCTTATCACCACTACCTTTATAATAACCTGATACTGGCATGATTAATCCCCGCCAGTAGCTTTCACATATGCATCAAATGGATTATACTTCTTCTTAGCTTTCTTAACTCGACTAAAGATACTACCTGAATCTTCTTCAGATGAATCATCGGCCGCGATAGGTTTAGCTAAGCGCGGTTTACTCATTGCAGCTTCTACACCAGCTCTATCTGAAGCGCGTTCTTCAGCAGGTGAAGGAAGATTAATATCTTCACCTTTCTTTTTCTTTTGACCGAATACTCTTTCAAGAAATCCTGGTGACGGCCCCGTTTGACCCATTGTTTGTTTCCTTTTCATCAGAAACTATTTTTAATTCTTTCTCTAATTCCTCTATATCTTTTCTATCTTTTTCAGCTTTTTTCATTAATTCGGCTTTAACTCTATCTTCCTGTTCCAACATTTGCCGACGAACATTCCAAGGCATATGCTTTGAAAATACTGGTTTGAATTCTTCTGACTGAACTGGAATAGTTTCAGGAACTTTACCAAAATTCAAAACAGCTTCAAGTAATTGCTGTCTTTCGTAGTTAGCTTGAGTTAATTGTGCTCTAAGTGTAATACAAGAGATACATTCCTTCTCTGCCTGGCAATCAGGACAGTGAGGATTGAATAAATGATGGAAAAATTTGAACATATTATCTTCGTCGGTGATGAAATCTAGATACAGCTAATACTTCATTATTAGATTCTACAGTTCTCATGTTCCTATAGAATGCAGTAAAGTCACCAGTTGAAGTTAATCGTCTTAATAGTTCTTCTTGGCGTTCAATCTTTTTGAATTCATCAGCAGCTTCTTCAAAAAATCTTTCAGCTGAATCACATGCATATCGCAAATCATCATAGGGGTCATCCCCCTCAAATTCAGCGACATCTTCAGCTGGTTTATTATTCTTAGGCTTATCATATGAACAAGCCTTAATAGAATCTACCATAATAGGACAACAGTTAGGATGAGCATCGTGATGTTCGTCCTCGCACTTGAAGATTTGTAATCTTGGTATATTTGTTTCTTCTTCAGGTGGGTCAAACAAACGAAGGTAAGCCTTATATTCTATTAATCCTTTATTTCGTAATAGCCATCGCGCTCGTTCCTCATCGAATATTAACATCTCATTCTGTGGAAGGGGTGGCTTTTGCTTCCATCTTATATATTCATGGATTAACATCTTGCCAGCTACGCGTGAACCAGATGCATTGTTACTTAATTCAATAGGTTGCCCTAACTCCTCAGATATTTGTTGAGCGATAGTATGTTCTTGTCCCCTATCTTGTCCTGCTGATTTACAGAATTTGATAACTCTAGGATTTTCTTTATCGGCGAACCCTCTAACGATTGGTGCCCATTCAGAAATCTTCGTTTTAAGCCAATTAAGTTCTCTATAAAGGTAGAGACGTTTGGAAGGACTAATTGCATAGAAACCTATATAGGTCATTGCGGCAAAACCCCAATCACCTATAATCATTTTGGGCCACCAATGAGGAATTTCAAATGGTGGCACACAATGTAATGCGTTATCAGGTTCATCAGGATACTTCTTATCCCTGAATTCATCGAATACCTGACCTAAGTATGCAGACCAATCACCAAATTTCTTAGCTTTACGTTCAGCATCAGGTCGTCCATCTAATGATTGTGCATATGTTGGGTCAATATGGTCTACGTTATCAGCTAATGTTGCATGAACATAAATTCGCTTATTACCACCGCGCCCAACTATAATCTTTCCACCAGCAGGATAGGGGTCTACAAATCGTTTCTTAACGAACGTATGTCCAATTCCTCCTGGCATTCCAGCACCCCTAGTAATGCTAGGTAAACCAGAATCTTTAGGAGCACGATTTCGTTCGAAAGCAATATACAGATATATATACTCAGTAAGAGAAGTAACTTCATCCGGTGTAAAGAGCGATATTTCCATTGAGTCATATTGATGAACATTCTTTTCTTCCTCACAATGGCCTAGTAAAATCATTGCACCAGAGTTTGAACTTAATTCACGCGCTCCAAATTGGTCCTCGCGTGGAAAAGTCCATGCCATATCAGTCTTATTAAAGGTAGCTCCGAACTTAGGAAATATTTCCCGGCTGCGTGGAACTATTTCATTCTTTAATTCAGGGAATGTGCGACGCATGAATACCTGTTTGAATCTTGGGTTTTCATGCCACTTGTGGACAATACCATATACAAGTAATACGTCTGATTTACCTGAGCCAGCCCCACCACCATAGAAAGCTTCTTTAATCGTAACAGGTATTGAGAGAAAGACTTCCTGTTTACGATTGGCTCGCCAGCTATTTTTATCAAGAATAGTTCCCATTAGGTTTCAACTAATATAGATTGGGGCTGGACTACATTAATGACTTCATCACCATCAGTATCTATGGCTGTGTGCCATACACCACCAATGTTATGAGGCCAATATGTAGCCAGCCCTATATGACCTATTGGTAAATCTAGGTCACAGTAAATTCTAAATCCGGCGGCCCGCGCACGTTTACAGAACCCAATATCTTCACTACGTCTATCGGGCCTAAATTCACCGAGTCTAATGTATGGTCTTTCCAATAAATTAAATACTCTAGTTCTAACAAGAGTAAATCCAAATCCCGTAGCATCAACTTCCAATAACCCTTTTTCATTGTCTCTTAATAATCGCCTAACGTATTTACCATCTTCAAAATTAAATATTACTGGGGGATGGGGATATGTTCGTTTTAAGAAAAGACCTGATACTATATCTTTATCGGCCGCGAGTAATTGTGTTAGTGCATGATTAGGAAATCCCATGTCATCATCTACAAACAAAATGTGACTACATTCAGTTCCTAATGCTTCATTAATAATTAGATTACGATTAAATGCACCTGAGTTTGTATGAAAGGATTTACCTATAGTTCCTTCAGGCTTATCCATATTCTGCATGTAATCATAGAACACCGGACATCTAACGCCATCAGATGTTGGAACTCCTATGAAAACTTTAGTAATCATAATTCTGTAACTGTTATCTTTTCTAAGTCTAAATTATTCATTAAAATTACTCCAATATCTTTATTCTCATATCTTATTTCAAATATATGCCAAGTTCTTTCACCAGTTACAAATCCTAAATATATTCCTGCGAGTGTATTAGGTTGACCAAATGTTTTATGGGTATTATCCCAATCTGCATTATGTAAATTTGAAAGTGAATAAACTTTATTAACTTCTAAACTCAACTTTTCTTTTCGGGCTTTAATAATTGTTTATTAAATTCACTAGCTAAATTATCATGTCGAGTATTTAATATTGAAGTTAAAGTTTTAATTGTTTCTTGTAATGCTACATTATGTCCAATTGCTATAGATAATTCATTTTTTATTGCAGCAAAATTTCCATTCACACTATGTGCAGAAGTCTCAGTAATTTCTTTAATACTATCTGTTTTCTTTTCTATGGATTCTGTTTTTTCAGTTATTACAGTTGCTTTTTTTCCATTTGTTTTTCCAACACGCCATGCTGCTAGTGCTGCGATAGTAGCTGGTAATCCAGTTAATCCGGCTACTACTATTGCAGTAATATCAACAGTCATGTTTATATGGTTACAAATCTAACTTGAGCACCTCCAACCGTATCGCGTATGAACATACCTGCACATTCCCCTTGTCCAGCCGCGTCAAAGATTGGAAGTAACCAGGTTGTGCCATCATTCGATAACTGAATATTAGCGAATGGTTGTGCTCGCATTAAACATCTACGTGTGGGAGTAGCATACTGCACATTCTGAACTAATGTATTAACTGGTCCACAACTCAATTGAATTGTTGGCATTGACTAAACTCCCGCTTGAGAAGTGGGAAATATTTTCTTTTGCTGTGGTTTCTTTTTTAATCCAGGTGGCATTACTTTATTCACAGCTCCTACTGCACCTCCACCAACTTTTTTGATTCCTTTATTAATAGAACCAAAGATAGACTTAAGCCCACCAAACATAAACTACCTCACTACTTCATTGTCATTCGGCCAGTTTGAATCTTACCTTTTCCTTTTAGTTTTACTAATTTGCTTGCACCCTTCTTTGATGCAATACCTTGTGATTTAAGTGACCTATCTTTAGTGAGTCCAGCTTGAACCGCTTTATCGGCCGGACGTTTTATGGAACCAAACAAAGATTTTAATGCCATCATTACAACCTATATATACATCGTCTTTCAACGATATATATTCTTGTTGCGCCTACTCCTACCGAATACGCGGGTTCAACGGCGCATTGGGCCGCGCTAACACCAAAGGGACTGAACGTGGACTTTCACCAAGCACTACATCTTTGAATGTAACTTCTAGTGTTTGATTACCAGTAGGGGTAAGCGCGGCAGAAATATTTGGTAATGGAGAAGTGCAGGTAGTTAATGCTCCAACTACTGTGCAAGTATGTGTCATTGGAAATGCAGTTCCATTTACATATAACACACTGGTCCATGAGTTAGCAATAGTAACTGTAGTTGCTGTATCGAAGAATACAGTTGCAGTTCCCTGTGCTTGACTTGGTGTTTGAAACAATAAAAGGAGTAAACTACTCGTTAACAATAATCGTTTCAAAATGTTCTTCCTTTCTAAACTGTGGTGAATAAAATATAAACTGTGGTCCTGAGTCTTTACCTTCTCGCGCCTGTTCGGGTTCCATATCCTTAACGATACCTGACATATCTTTTGCTATTGAGGATATATCTTTTAGTTTAGCTTCCTTTAATTTCTCAGGAGTGATTTCATTAAGTGCAAGAACTAATCTGTTCTGTGCTTTCTTGCTTATTCGTTCTTTAGTTCTATTGATGTGGTCTTTAATACTTGATTTAGAATCATCATAACTCGCTGTGCTCGTTGCACCATTTCCATATGCACTAACCGATGAAGAACTTATTCCAAATTGTTTAGCGAGTGCAAGAGCATCTTTTCTTCCATCGATTTCATTTACCTCACCAATAATCTTTCTTAAACTATCGGGGACTTCCACGTTTCCATTTCCACGTCCCTTAATGATATCAACTACTACACCCTCTTTAACTACAGGAGTAATCTTACTTACCTCTGTTTCAAATTCTTTATCGTCAACAACACCTATTGCCATATTATCCACGCCAAGGAACTGCTGGTCCCCAAAGAATATATGCAAGTGCAACTACACCTGCACATAATTTAACGAGCGCGAATGCATTAGCAGCTAATGGAATACCTAAAGTAGAAAGTAACAAAGGAAAGGCGTAGATGAAGATAAAGAAAGCAACTAGAGCGATGATTGTTCGTATGGCGTATTGAGCCATTTAACTAATCCTTTTCAACCTGTGTATTTAACAACGTAGAAATTGTAGTCTCAGTTCCCTTTGGATTTTGAGTAATTAATGTAAGAACACCAGTTACTTCATTGATAGCCGTGATAAGACAAGGAATATTCACATAATCACCTACGCGAATGTCATTCGTTTGTTTCATATCTTTTAATGCAGGCATTGATTACTCCGTTAGTAAGTTGAATACACCGACGCTCCAATTGTAACACACAGAACCGAGCAGGTGTCAAGCGCCTAAGTCGTTCATTTCCGTAGGGTTAGGGCGACACTTGACAAACCGTTTGAACCGTTGTATACTACATCCATCAACACTCATCTATTACTCATCGTTTAATGGAGGATACATATAGTGCCTACATACAGTAAGATATGCAAATGGACAAAGTGTAAGAAGGAGTTTACCAGTAAAAGGAGGGATAAGAAGTTCTGTAGTCCTAGATGTAAGTATCTTCATTGGATGTTTCTCAAAGGATAGTTAATATATGGGACCCAAATCTAAAGTGTAAAGTAACACAATTAGCCAATGTTCCGTGCCAGAACATGCAGATATGAGACTCTACGTGCATTGGTGTGCACCCCCGTGCAGTGCAGTTAAAAGAAAAAATGTGCAGTAATGTAAACTGGTATGAGCTATGCATTAGCATACATCATGCCAAGTATACAGTAATGCACACCCTATCACTAGACTGCACACTTTGGCATACGTGTATACGATACATGTAACACATTGACCGATAGTGTAACGGCCGCGGCTGCATCAAAAGCGTAAGTTACTGTGTTCATTGGACTTAGCTAGGATACATACATGGCATACATGCTGCTATAGTATACTATGTCGAGACTCTAACAAACGAAAGGGTAAACGCGGATGGTAAAACTACTCCCACTAACGCTCGCGAGTCAATTGTATGTAGTTATGAGTTACATACACTCAGGTCACGGTAATCTAGCTATGGATGCGTGTATCAAATTAGTAAGACTGGCGCGTAATTCATAGACTTACGACCGAGACTTACAACGGACCTATTTTCAGAGTCGATAGTCGATTAGACTTGACTTCACCGGGAGACTATGCTATAATTCTCTCAGTCGGACCTAGGCAATAACGCCGAAGTCAAAATGCAGGAGTTACGAAAATGAAAACGGAAACTTACAAGGGCGTAATCGAATCGGCATACGGCGCTCCGCTTGCTACTGCGCTGAAGTTCAGCGGTTCATTTGACGCATTCACATTGCCGGATGCATCGAAGGATACTGCGATTACACTCACGACTCCCGAAGGAGCTGACGCTATCACGGACGCAGTCACTTTTGGTGATATCTACTCTCTCGTAAATAACAAGCGAAAGGCGAATGCACGTCAGAAGTCTATGCAGGCTGCTTTAGATGCGGCAGGTATCAGCAAGCCAGTTGTGGATGCTACTCCCGAAGGACTTCAGGTTGCTGCACGTCAAATGGTCAAGATGTTGGTAGCAACTGGAAAGTCCGAAGCGGATGCTACTCAACTTGCTGAAGCTACACTCGGAGTCAAATTGGCTGCATAACACGTAGTCACTAAATAGGGAATAGGACAGCAACTATTCCCTATTCTTATGTCTATTAATTCTAAGGGGACTACATGTATAACTATCAAGGCACTAACGATTGTGCGATTGTAAGTATATCTAACTACACTGGACATTCATACAAGGACGTTGTTTTAGCAGCTAGTGAAATGGCAAACGTATCTATTTTACAGATACATAAAAACGGCACTCCTGAATATGCTATTCTTTTGATACTTGCTAAACTCACTGGTAAATGGTGGACTAAGTATTGCCCACGTAAGAATCAGCACAAGATTAATGGTGTAGTATCAATGCATGTTGCCGGTAAGAAAAACGGTCATATGGTTGCATGTGTAGATGGTAACGTATTCGATACAGATGGTTTAGTTATGCCAATACTCGAATACAAGATACGTCATAACTATGTCATTCGACACGTTTACACTATCGGTTAATTTAATTCAGTTATTTTGGGTGATTTATGAATAAACGATACGTCGAAATCAATCCTGGTCTTGATACTGATTTCATTATCAGTTTTAATGAACGTGGGGTATTAAGTAGTATGCAAATTGTAAAGTGTATCATTTACTGTAACGTGATTACGTTGTCTCATATTACCCTAATCGAGTCTTGGATTGAACATGGAACTAAACCTTAAATGTATTCATTACATGTAATCTGTCCACTTTCGGGGACGGTGGTGTATCTGTATATCCCTCTCCCACCCCACCGTTTTGGGCAAAGTGGAGTCGAATGGATGAAGGAGTTTTGTTTTCTTCTTTTTTATTTTTTTTTTTTTTTTAATAAACTCCATACATAAAGTGGTTACATGTATTCGTTACATGTAAACTTGACTTTTGGGGTCAAGGTGTGGTATACTCCGAGGGTCACACACACACAGAGGTGTCACCAAAACAGGACGGTCCCCAGCGAGTTACATGTAAGAAAAGGATAATATGAATAAACCACAACCACTAATGATTGACGGTAAAGTAGCATCATGGGAGAATCCACAGTTTACTCCGGGTGTGCATTGCACGAAATGTAGATTCGGTGTATTAACTGAGCCACGCGATACACAGTTCAAGTATACATGTAATGCATGTTTACCATCCGTCCGCGCTTGGTGGAAACGTCATGTATCGGCTATGCAAGGCGTAGCTAAACGACGCGCTAACAAACGAAAGTATGTAAGTAGCTATGGGAACAAGTAGTAAGAAACACGTTCATAAGTATATGCGCCAGCAGTTAAGGCATGTTAAAGTATGGCGATGTGCTTTACCTGATTGTTCACATTGGATGCCACCATATTTAGAAGATTTATTAACTGGCCGCGCTTCACTGTGTTGGGAATGCGGCGAACAGTTTACACTGGATGATGATGCAATGTTAGAGGAAATGCCGCGTTGTATTAAGTGTAGACAACCACAGATGGTAGATTTTAGTCAGTTCATTAACCAAACTATTAAAACTGAGGTAAAGTAACATGAATCATTCATTCGTTCTAACAATTGGAAGTAGTAAATGTCACAAATGTCAACGTGCTGAGATAGACCATACTGAACAAGCTACATGTGAAGCTTGTGATTACGTTGGTAAGTGTGAACTACATCCTACTAAAACTTCAGTCATGTTATTGTGTCCTGAATGCGTAGCTAAAGAGGATGCAATCGAAGATGCATTACCTAGTCTAGTAGTTTATGACGATGATAAAACTATTAGAGTAATGATGTCAGCTAACGATAAGCTGATTCAAGCTAAAGAAATAGATAGTTCAGTTCAGACGCGCTCCGATATATTTAATGCCGAAACGGTATCAATCATTGAACTACGTGATGCAATTGACGCGGACGATACCATTACTAATAAGCATTTCAAATTAGGCGAGATAGTAATGGAGAGAATGAACGGGTATAAAAAAGCAATCTTCGAAATGAACGAAGAAATGGTCGCGTTAGCTAATAAACAGATAGCGAACCAAATTTACTTAAATGAATTGAGCAACAAACTACGCTTAGAAGAACGTGAGCAACTGAAGCTAAAGGATATTAATTACAAACCAAATCCAGTTAAAGTAACCAAACCAAGTTCTGCTAGTAAGGTCCGCAAGTTTGATAAAGCTGAATTAAAGAAATGGGCATCAATAGCTAAAATGCCTGAGTCTGTAATTCAAATGCTATGCCTAGCGAAAAACTTAACTCCCGAACAAGCCGCGCAATCATTCATTCAGGCGTCTAACAAAAGTAGTTAACATGATAATTAAAGACGAAGGTGGACGCATACTCGCTGAAGTAAATCCAATAGTAACTTATATACGTCCTAATGGACCGTGGGACGATAATAAAGGAACTAACAATGGACAAGGATGTAGCGTTAGCGATACACGACAGACAATCTATGATAGATTCAGGAAGAAAATGGGCGCGCTTGGACATTCAATTAATTCCTGAGAAGCGTGTATTACTTGAATGGGGATTCATTAACTTAAACGGCGTGCATGAAGTGGAATCAGGCATTCGTAAGTATTACATCGTTAATAACACTGTCGAACATATTAACTTGATTCATCCATAAGGAACTGAATACTAATGACTAGTTCAGTTAGTCCAATTGAAACAGATAAGTTTGGATATATCGTTGATGTATACAGACGAAATCTGGATGAATGGATGGAAAATTATCCTGAAATTCCAGTCATTCATTTTAAAAAGCCAGTTCAACCTGAACATAGAGCAATTTGTAATTTCTATCTCAGAGCTAATCTTACTAAAAAACGCGAGCTAGTCACTTGTGACGCTTGCAGAAAATTAATGAAATGACTAGAGAACAAGCAGTTAAATTGTGCCGTGAAGAATTAGATAAGGCACAGTTAAGTGATTGGCACATTCGTTTAACTACAGATGCAAACGGACGATTCTTAGGATTGTGTTCTTATAAAGATAAGTGCATAATTCTAAACGCGCATCACATTGATATTCATCCTGACCCTGAAATTGTTAATACGATTAAGCATGAAGTAGCCCACGCGCTTACTCCTGGGATGGGACATAATGAAGTATGGGCTGCTAAAGCTAGGGATATTGGTTGTGACAATACCAATCCTTGTAGCAATATGGCTTTATCTCCTGATATTATTGATGCTATCCGTTCAGGGGCGCAGGTAGAAATTACATTTGAAGAAGAAGTAATTAGAAAAGCTAAGTATCAAATAACTAGATTACAAGATAAATGCGAAATCTGTGGTAAAGTAGCCAAGACTAAGAATGAAGTTCTCATAACGAATATTGACCCATTCAAACCGGACCAGAAATTCATTTACTTAGAATGTGGTCATTTAATCGTTAAGGCAATACCGAAAGGCACGCCATTTCATACTCTCGTATCTAATTACGAAAAGGTTAAAGATTGTAAGCATCAATGGTTACTGAATCAATGCACAGTTTGTGCAGAGTATAAAGCCTTTCCATTCCAAGTAGAAGGAATGAAGTTCGTTGAAACGGCATTAGCCGTAAATAAAGGCGCGGCTATCTTCGATGAAATGGGTTTAGGTAAGACCATTCAAGCATTAGGTTACATTAAATTCCATCCCGAAGCGTGGCCCGTCCTATACATCGTCAAATCCAAGATTAAGTTCCAATGGTTTAAGCAGATACTTATCTGGATGGGCGATGCATTCGTGGGACAGATGATACATACTTCAAACGATTCAATCATTCCTGGTTTAAGAACCTATATCGTATCATACGATATGTTGGTTTATAAAGAGAGAAAGAGTAAATCAGGCAAGACAATTAAGCAGGGATTCGATATTAGTAAGTTCGATGGCATCATTAAAACAGTTGTAATTGATGAATGTCAGCAGATAAAGAATCCTGATAGTTCACGAACGCAGCAAGTAAGACGAGTAGTTAAAGACGCGGCCGTTATTGCATTAAGTGGAACACCTTGGAAGAATAGAGGTAGTGAATTCTTCAGTGTGCTTAATATGATGGCACCAATGAAATTCAATAGCTATCAGAAATACATTGAGAACTGGGTAGACCATTACTATGAAGGTAATAAGTTAAAAGAAGGTGGCATCCGCAATCCGGCGCGCTTCAAAGAATACATTAAAGATATCGCTATTCGCCGGGAAATAGCGGATGTAGAAATTGAAATGCCTTCAGTTAATCGTATGAGATTCGATGTGCAACTGGATGATTTGAGCCAGTCTACATACGATGATGAAACGAGTGATTTCGTCAAGTGGTATAATCAATTCATCATAGATGGAACTGAAGATGAAATCAATGGTATGCACATCCTCGCGAAACTATCTAGGATGCGTCATATCACTGGATTAGCCAAGATTGAAGCAACTAAAGCATTCGTAGAGGAATTTCTAGAAGATACTGATAAGAAACTAACTATCTACGTTCAGCATATCGACGTAGGACAAATACTTTACAACGATATCAAGAAGGACCACGGCGAAGAAGTAGAAGTATTTCAGTTAATTGGTGGGCAAACTGGACAGGAAGCATTTAGAATACAGGAAGCATTCCAAAATAGCAAGCGCGCTATAATGGTTGCATCTACTCTAGCAGCCGGTGAAGGTATTAACCTTCAGTCATGCAGCGATGCTATCATGCATGAACGTCAATGGAATCCACAGAATGAGGACCAAGCTGCACCAGGTAGACATAGACGCATTGGTTCAACAGCCAAGATGGTTAATGTAACCTTTATGACTGCTGAAGGAACTGTAGACGATATCTTACATGGCATCGTTGAAAGGAAACGAGCTAACTTCCATAACGGAATGAATAAAGGCGACGTAATTAAGTGGGACCAGAATAGTATTGCTAAGGAACTGGCTGAAGGTATTATCAGTCGATTCAAAAATAAGAATAAGCCAGTAAGAGAAGATGGTAAAAAGTTCAGTGAATTGGTGAAAATGTAATGAATGATTTTCATATTGCAATGAGATGGATGTTCATAGATGGTAAAGGATTTTATTATGTGCAATATTGGTATAAAACTGATTTAAGAACAGATAGTAAAACTGCGGATATTCCAATTCATCAAATAGATGATTGGGTTAGGAATACAAAATGACTGTATTTGAATCATTCGAAGCCGAACGTAAGTATTGGAATGAATTGAAGAAGAAATATATCATATATGGTGGACGCGCTCAGTTCGATGAATGTGATGAATGTGATACCGAGCGTGTTATCAAGTGCCTAATGACTTATTACAATGAAACAGCATTACAGATTATTAGGAGATTAGAAGAATCAAATATTGACAGTCCAATTACGATGAATGACGAAATATTCTGGATTGAAAAAGATGTATAAAGAAGCAATACTCCATGTGGTGGATGCTAAAACAGCAGTAAAGAATGTAGACCTCGCGCTCGCTGTAATGGAGCGTGTTAATCCAACTAAATTTGAGTTAGAGAAATACCAATCAGCATTAGAAGAACTAGTTGAAACAGGTGAGATAATCAATGTAGATTATACACTTGAATCAATGGACTATCGAACTAAATCTATTTACTTTCCAAAAGGAACTGTGATTAGCCAATGACTAAGAGATATATTAGAATTGACTTGGAATATGATATGGATATTAATTCAATTCGTTTGCATAGCTTTGCTATTATTGATAATATCAAGAGAGTTCTTCAAGAGGATATGCCTTACGTAAAAGTTTTATTTTCAAGAGATAGTCCTACTCGTGAACACTTGAATGACCCCGCATACGAAGGAAAGAAATGAGTGCCTGAAATTAAATTAACTAAACGAGAAATCGAAAGAGCAAAGAAACGAGAAGGTGTTTATACTTTATTGAGAAAGCCCGAACAAAAAGCAATCGATTCACTTTGGATGAGCCATGTAATTAATCATCTAAAATTAATCAGATTAGCAATAGGAAATGAAACTGATTGGCTTAGATTCAAAGAAGAATTGAAAAGGAAATTATGACTGATAATGATAGAATTGAAGAAAGATTCGATGAAATAAAAGAACTGTATGAGATTAGTGATGCTGAAACAGTTCTCTTAGGTCAAATGCAAGCAATTATTCAGATGTTAGGATATAGTCCTAAGCTAACTCTGAAGTTACTGAAAGCATTAACATCCATGCTAGAAGTAACTCATGAATTTGTTGGGGATGATAAAAAGAAGAATAATAAATGACTAAAAGACAATTATCTTTGACGTTAGAACCCTTCGATGATGATATAGAAATTATTCTTTTTGTGGGGGAACATAATAAATATGAACCCAAAGTATTTTATACAATAGGTAATGATTGTAATGCTCAAATACTATTAACAGATGGTTTTAGCCAGCCATTGAAAAAATCAGTAGAATTGAAAGTAAGAGGATGACTGAACTAGAAAAGCAATTAGAAGCAATTAAATCAGTCAATGAAGTTAAGGAAGTCATAAGTCCCATCATCCTCATTCCTAAAAAGAATGTAATCCTTGATGCAACTATGATGACTGCATTAATGAATTGTGCTCGATTCACTGAATTAAGATTTGGACTTCAATTAGTTCAAATAGGTGGTAAATCCAATTCATTAGAAGTAGGTTCAATCGTTCATAAAGTCTTTGAAGTATACTATGATAGTTTAATTCATAGGCATAGTAAGAAAGATGCCATCGCGCTTGGATTAACCGCTGGTGAAATGTATATCAAAGGATGCCAATACTGCACCGATTTCACCCCTACTGCTGAAGTAAGTAAGCCGATATGTGGTCATCCAGTAAATGAATATCCAGGTGTGCGTAATACACCACCTGATAATCAAACTAAACCCGAGCGTGTTGGATGGAAGTGGGCATTACAAACATGCGAACAATACTTTGAACACTACAAGAATGATTACTGGGTTCCATTAGAAACCGAAACAGTTAAGCGCGAGATACTGTTTGAAGATAATGAAATTCGTGTAATGTGGAAAGCCAAGCTGGATTTAATAGTAGATACTAATCAAGAAATACTTTCAGTAGACCATAAGACGATGAAACAGCGTCGTGATACGATTAGTTTGAATAATCAATTCATTGGGCAATGCCTATTGATGAAAACTCGTAATGTTGTTATCAATAAAGTAGGTTTCCAAACTTCATTGAAATTAGAGGAACGGTTTACGCGCCCGATTATATCATATTCAGCTGATAGACTTCTTGAGTGGCAATCTGAAATCTTACCATACTGGGCATATCAGTTACTCCAATTCAGTGAATCCAATTATTATCCCCCAACTGGACATGGTGTGAACTGTGAAACAAAATATGGTAACTGCATATTCAAAGAGGTATGTGAATCGGATAGAGGTATGCGTGAGGAAGTTCTAAAACAGGAGTTCATGGTAGGACCGAAGTGGGATATTGATAACCTAGAAAAGGAATAATAATGAATCGAATAGTATTTATTTGTAAAACTTGTGAATATCGTAATGGACAAAATCTTGGTTGGGAAGGATATGTTCTTAGGGATATAGTATTCACATCATTTACTGCGGCTTGGGAACATTTATTTGAAACCCAAAATGATAGAGATGATTCAATTCATCAAATTGAATCTGAAATAGTAGAAGATAAGGAATGACAACCAAATATCGCGTAGAAACTTGGGACCCAGTAACTAATATGTATCATATCTGGTGGATAGGAAATTCATTAGAACAAGCTGAAACTATGTTTCATAAACCATATGTTCAGCATTTAACACGTAAGTTAATCAAAACAATTGAAGAAGAACTATATAGAGAAAGAGGAAAGAAATGACAAGAAAAGAACATTTAAAGTGGTGTAAGGAACGTGCAATACAAGAATACGATTACTATGCTAAGACAGAGCCAAAACGTGCATTACAAAATGGCATAACGTCAATGGCATCTGACCTTAATAAGCATGAAGAAACCAAAAGTGCTACCCTACAATCACTATGTATGATGCAGTTAATGACTAAGCCAAATATGTCTAGACAGGAATTTGTTAATTTCATTAATGGGTTCAATTAAATGCACAGATATGTTTGTATTGATTGTAACCTAGTGAAGCGTGCTTCAAACAGAAAACGTGGACGTTGCAGAAAATGTTTGAATGAAAATCTTCCTGGTGATGGTAATAGACCAAACAGAAAGAAAAAGAAGTAATTATAATGCCTGACATGTCAACGATAGACCCATCGCTCTTATTCAGTATGTTTAAGGGCGACCCTGGAACTAGGAAGTCTACAGAAGCATTATCCTATCCTATGCCGCAGTTTTGGTTTAGTTGGGATAGAAAGATGGAATCAATGATGCTTCCTATGCAAAAATGGGGATTAGACCCAAAGCAAATTAAGTATGAAGATTACGATGATTGGAATAAGCCACGCGCTCAGTTGGAAAAATTTCAATTGAATTGTGAATACAAAACTATTGTATTTGATTCAATCACTTCAATGGCGGATATGACATTACGCCAAACTAAACGTAGTAAGACTGGTGTAACTAGACAATCAGGAGCTAAAGCGGGTAAAGAGATTAGTGGAATTAGCGTAAATGAAATAGAGGATTACAATGCTGAGTCGTCGGCATTAAATGAGCTAATCGCGTTAGCAAAAGACATTCACAAATTTCATAAGGTTAATATCATTCTCATTGCGCATGTTGTGCAAGCTGAATATAAATCAGTTACAGGAGAAACCCATTTTAGTAGAACAATTGTAACAGCAGGTAAACGTGTAGCACCTAAGATACCTGCATACTGTGGTGAAGTATATCACTTCAACATAGAAAAGAGCTTTGATGCATCACAAGGAGGACAATATGCATTGTTAACAGAACACACGGGTGATGATTTCGCACGGACCGGCCTACCATTAGATAAGAAGATTATCTTTGGTAACGAACCCCTGTATAGCAAGTGGATTCTACCTGCTATAAACAAACTAAAACAATCACCTGACAAACCAACTACATTCTAACATGTTCATCAACCAAGGAGAAATTACAACACCAAAATTCAACACACGTAAATTCTACAACATCTATCAACTCTACAAACAATGGAGAAAAAGAATGTCACCAATCATTTCATTTGGACCAAAAGACCTGCTAAGGGGTAAAACAGTTACCCCGTCGTGGTATCGTGTTCATATCGATTCTGTGGGTGAAGCTCCATCGAAGGATGGTGGTTCTACCAACTATCCCGTAGAAGGAACTATCAAGTTCAATGCAGATAATGGCGATTTAGAATTCGCTAATTTCCCACTTGAATGGAATTTCAATAGCAAGGCAATCGGTTTTGCTGTTGGATTCCTGCAGTCGTTTGGTGCGGAAGTCAAAGAAGGTGTTCGTTTCGATTTGGCATCCGCAGCAGGTAAGGAACTGGACGTATACGTAGAGAACGACAACTATCAGGGTAGAATGGTGAATCGCGTGAATCACAAATATCGTGCTCCACGTGATGTTCCTGCATCGGTGTAAGTATGGATGCCATTCATTGTAGCTAAACCATAACCTACAATGGATACTGAACTCTTAATCATCCATTGGGACACAGAAAGCGCGCTATGATGAGAGTGGGTGAAATGAAAGTTAGGATAAAGTGGTCCTAGATGGCATCCGCGTTTAATTCAGCTAATTGAGAAAATAGAATGAACGACAAAACTAACGGTGGTGGACAGACGATGAATGAATCTGATGCTGATATAGCAAAAGATAGTAAGGTTCCTGAAGAAGTGGAAGAAAAGGATTCAGAAATTGAATCCACCGATGACGACGATGAAGATGATGACGATGACGAATCAGAAGATTTTGAGGGTAGTGACGATAAAGATTGATATTCACTGAAACGTGGTCCGCGTAGCTACTCTAAGTTGCTTAATAAGCAGAGTTGTAGTAGTTAACATAAAGACCAATTCAGTGATAGGGGTGGCATTCAATATACGTGAACTCGTATACGGGTGTCACCCCGACTTTTAGAATTTAATTGGAGAATGAAATTGACTGAAGAAAAAAGAATTACTGGTAGAATTATTAAAGTATCTGATAAAGGATTTGGATTCATTACATCAAAAGACATTCCATTCACGCGTATTTTCTTTCACTGGACTTCATTGAATCAAGATACAGCACATTTTACTGAACTCAAGAAAGGTGATGAAGTAGAATTCACTCCTATTGAAGTTGAGAATAAGGGCATCCGCGCTATTAAGATAGATGTATTGGAACCTGAAGTTAATGAAGGGGATGATTCAGTAAAAATAGTGGAGCAGAAATGATAGTATTTCCTAGTGAAGGAATAACTATACTAGACCCAACTATGAAGATAAATGAGATTAGAATATTGCCTCGCGGTTTAGAAGAAGTTATCGGATTAAAGATAACTAATAAAACTGGTAAACATTTATTCATCGAAGTGATACCAAACATGTGGGAGCCAAAGGAGTTAATAATAAGACATGAAACCTGAAAATGTAACGTGTCCTGAATGTGATGGGCCGATGGTATCACGCAAAGGAAAATTTGGCACATTTTGGGGGTGTAAACAATATCCTAAATGCACAGGAACTAGAGATAGTATGGGCCGTAGTAAACAAGACCGTGAAACTGAAAGATTAAGAAAAGAAGATAGTGAAGAATGAGCTATAAAGAATTTCTTTTGGAATTTGATAATGAACCTAAATATACTAGACGACAAATGGCTGAAGCAATGAAACAATGTGTTGCTGAACATGTAGTTAATAGAGTAATTCAGCAGGGTAAGGATTACAATATAGCAATGCAAATCCTCGCGATTCATAAAACACCCGAAGGAATTATAGTAATTGTCAGATAAGAAGTATGTTCCCGGAATGGGTAATTTTGGCGCCAAGTTAATGGCGATAGCTGAAGCTCCATCTTATGCTGAAACCGCGGCAGGTAAACCGTTAGTAGGTCCATCAGGTAAGGAATTTGATAGGCTATTGAATGACGCCGGAATTAGTCGTAGTGAACTGTGGATATCTAATGTATTCAAATATGAGATACCACCGAACATAGGTAAGAAAAAAGTTCCAGCATGGGTTCGCGCTCAACAAGCTGGAATAGATGTGCAACAATCGCTGAATGAATTACAAGTTGAAATAAATTCTATTAAACCTAATTGCATACTTGGACTAGGTGGAACTGCATTATGGGCACTAACTGGAATTAAACCCAA
>Ga0137437_1000049_pt1 | contig 31275 bp, 24 predicted proteins | sample EasRivERMGT138_2_FD_102332 | JGI IMG/M metagenome (GOLD analysis project Ga0137437, IMG submission 102332) | Soil microbial communities from meander-bound floodplain in the East River, Colorado, USA - East River MetaG ERMGT138_2 | ecosystem: Environmental > Terrestrial > Soil > Floodplain ...
ATAGGTTATTCGTCTGGAATTCGCCTGTCCAGCACCTTGCCTGAAGAATACTTATTCAGATACGACCTCACGGTGACCCACACTTACCATCGGGTTAGCAGGTGCCCTGATCAGTCCTGCTGATTTTAGTCACCTTTGAGGTCTCACGTCGGCCGGGCGTAATACAAAAAAAGAGGGCTTGGTTTTCACCAAGCCCTCTGCGTTTTCGCTCTATTTTTGGGGTTGTCTAGTTTAGTCTTGCTGAGCCCGGCGGCGGCGTCTCCAGGCCCCGAGACCCATCACCCCGAAGCCAAGTAGTACCATCGAGGCAGGCTCCGGAACGTCGATTTCACCCTCCCTACCTAACCGATAGTGTGCATCGTAGCTAACAACGCCAGCCCCGGTCAGGTGAATAATCGTTTCCATCGTGATGGAATATTCGTCGTCAAGGCCAATGTAAGAACCGCAGCCGCCTGAGAAAGCGTCAAAAATAATTGGCAAGAGAGGTCCAGTCGAACAGATCATGCTGTTAGTGCCAAACTGCGCGTTGGCCAGATCTCGGTAAATATTTGTCGTAACGGACGAACCTGGCAAACTCGTGATAGTACCGCCGATGCTTACGAGCTGGCCAAAGCCGACCGCTAGGCCGTTGAAGTCAGTGTCGCTCAACTGAATCCTAATGTCTGTCGCACCGCCAGCGTACAATACTGTGGACAGATCGATTTGCGGGTCGGTTGCCGAACCAATTGCTGGCTTCGACAAGCCGGTGTTGACCGTCAGAGTGACCGATCCAAACGAATCACCCATTAGAAGGTGACCAAGTTCTGAAGAAAGGAAATCACCCGATCCATTGTCTTGTACCGTGGTTTCCCAGCTTCCGTTATTGCCGTAATCAATTCTCAAACCAAGGCCGGCGTGACTATCGCCTACGCCAACCGCCAGCGAGGTGCCGACGGCTCCGAGTACCGTGGCCACGCGTAACAATCGTTTCATTAGTTTCATTTTTTTGTCCTCCAAAAGAGCGAATTTGTCAGATAGTAAAGCAACGGCCATGCCATCGGCCAACTCGCTGCATTTGTTGCGCTTTGCAAACTTCGCGGACGGTGGAACTGTTAGATCGCTTTACACTTTCCATGGCAATTTTTACTTCGGTCATAACCCGTGAATTCATAATGCGAATATCGCAAAGACAAAGTGTAATCAGTGTGAACAGATTGAGTTGAGTTACAGTATTCAAAGAGCTAACCCGCAGATTCGATTTGACTATTGAACAGCCATTACGCTGAGCGATATGAGAGCTCATGGCACAGATCCAATCAGACACCCAAACGCTAAAGCTATTTAAGCGACTCTAGGGCTTGCTTTGCATCGGCCATCTCGGGAAAATCTTGACCGATTGTTAGCGCCTGTGTAAGAGCCTGTTTCGCCAGTGCTTCGTCCTTGTTTTTCTGGTAGGCCATGCCGAGGTGATACATCACGCTGGGATTTTTTCCTGAAAACTTCTCGTTGCTTTCTTTGAGCAAAGATATTGCGCTGCCATAGGCGCCTTTCTTGTAATAAATCCAACCCAGTGTGTCCGCGACCGTCGCGTCGTTTGGGCTCGATTCCCGGGCGCGCTGAGCCAACCCCAAGGCTACGTCCAAATTCCCACCATGTTCCGCAAAATTCCAAGCAAGATTATTGGCCGCCGGGGCGAATCGCTTATTGATATCCAGCGCTTTTTGATAATGCTGGTTGGCCTTCGCTCGATCTTGCTTGAACTCATAAAGCACCGCGGCCATCATGTGCGGCGGCACTAGATTTGGATTCTTTTTGATCATAGTTTGATACTGCTCGATGGCAACGTCGAATTGTTTCTGCACCGCATAGGCATTGCCGAGGAGATAGTAGACAGAGAGCCGCTCCGGCTCCAGTGCAATCGCCTTTTCCAAACTGGCGATCGCATCAGGGTATGTCTTAGCCGCTAGTTGTAACTGACCCAGTAGCTCGTAGATCGGCGCCTGACGCTTGGTTACAGCCAACTGCCCTTTGACGCGGTCCAGCGCCGCATTCGAGTTGCCGCGCAGTACTTCCGAGCGGGCGATCCCAATGAGAGCATCAACATGGTCGGGATTGCGTCCAAGGACTTTTTCAAACTCGGTAATCGCCTGGGGGTATTTCTTTTGCAGCCGATAAATCGATCCGAGGTTAAATGCCGCAGCTTCGTTGTTAGGTTGGGCGTTTTGTATGGCTTTGTAAATGGCCTGCGATTTTTCCAATTCACCCTTAGCCAATCGAGAACCTGCAACGACAAGCAGCGCGGCAAGATTATTGTTCTGGATCTTTAGAACTTTTTCCGCTTCCGCTAGGGCGAAATCGTGTTCCCCGCTGACGAGATACAATTGAGCCAGGGTGATATGCGGCAGTACCCAGTTTGGCGCCAGTTCAGTGGCGCGGGTATAACTTTTCTTGGCCTCCTCTGTCTTAGCCAACGACGCATTGACGATGCCAAGATAGAAATGTCCGGCCGCGAACTGTGGCGACAAGCGCGTCGCCAGACTAAGATCTTCGTGGGCTTCGGCAAACTTCTTCTCGGCCAGATAGACTCGGCCGCGATAAAATCGACCGTCCGGGTCATCCGCATTGGCCTTAAGAATCTGCTCAATGAGCGGCTCAGCGCGCTTTAGATCATTTTTCGTAACGTAAAGCTCTGCCAGCCGCTTTTTGGCGACAGTCGAGTCCGGTTTTTTATTAATCAGGTCTTGGAAGATTTTTTCTACGTCATCGAATTGTCCCGTAGTGGAGTAAAAGTTTCCCAGAACATTGAGCAGCTGCTCATTTTCCGGATCCGCCTTAGTCGCTAGAATTAATTCTTCCTCAGCCCGTTTTTGCTCCCCGGTCCGAACGTAAAGCTGGGCCAAGGCAACGCGGCCGCCCGGACTCTTCGGATCAGCGGCGATCGCCTTGCGAAATGACTCCTCCGCTGCCTTGAGATTTTTGTCGGCGTAGTAGATCCAACCGATTTCGATGTAGGCTCTGACGTTATTGGGATCATGCTTTACCAGTTCGTTTAGCTCCGCGATGGCCCTATTTCCGTCCCGTTCGGCCCAAGCGATTTGTGATGCCAAATGCCGAGTCTCAAACGCGTTGCGATTCAACTCCCGCAGCTTTTCAAGTTGCTCCTTGGCTCTGGCGGCTTGCTTGCCGCGTAACTGCAGTATCCCCAGTTGATATCTTCCTTTGATGTCATCAGGTTTCAAATCCACGGCGCGCACGAGCTCTGCGTAGCCGTTTTTTAAATCGCCTTTCTTGAAGAGAGTATTCGCTAACAATTGCCGAGCTTCGGCCGATCTTGGGTCGGATTTCACCGCGTTCCTAAGTTCAACCAGGGCTTCGTTCACTTTGGACTCCTGGAGGTAACCCCTTGCTCGTTTTAGATGCCGCTCCCTTCTAGTCTCCGGGCTGCCACCGAGTTGATAATAGGCATAAATGCCGCCAGTGAGCAGCGCTAGAATTATTCCAGCTAAGACGATCGACCTTTTCATCGAAAACCTCCTACAGGTTAGGCACCGTCAACGACGACTAAATTCCAATTCACTAACAATGTAAAAACAATCGTATCGAAGTTAGAAGCACGGCTAGGAGCGCGAAAATTACGCCACCGAGAATTTCGGCCCACTTAGAACTGTGAAATTTTGATTGGGACTTCCTTTTCCGTCACAATTCTCTACTTCCCACCCAGCGACGCTAGCAACTTTTTCGCATCCTGCAATTCGGTGAATTCCGTGTTCAGCGCTAGTGCCTTTTTTAGCGACTGACGCGCCAATTCTTCCTCGCCATTTTTATCGAGCGCCTGAGCAAGATGATACAGCACGGTCGGATTACCGTCCTTGAAGTTTTCACTGCTTTCCTTAAACAACGAGATGGCCATGGAGTAGCTTTTTTTCTTGAAATGAACCCAACCCAGCGTGTCAGCCACCGAAGGATCGTTAGCCCGCGCCTCCCTCGCCTTTTGCGCCAGGGTCAGCGCGATATCGATATTGCCGCCATGTTCGGCGTAATTCCACGCCAGATTGTTGGCCGCTGGGGCGAAGTTTTTGTCGATGTCGAGAACTTTTTGATAGGCCTCGTTGGCCTTTGCCGTCTGTTTTTGCCGATCGTAGATCGTCCCAATCATCATGTAGGCCGGAATTGATTTGGGATTCTTCGCAACAATCTTGCGATACTGTTCGAGCGCGGCGTCGAAGCGCTTTTCCGCGGCATAAGCGTTGCCAATGGCGTAATAAGCGCTGGTAAGCTCCGGATTCTGACTCACCGCTTTTTCCAAGTAATCGATCGCCTTGCCATATTCCTGCATTGAAAAACTGATTTGGCCAAGCAGTTGATTAATTCCAGCAGGATTTTTGCTCCCATTGCGGGCTTGCTCAACGCGCGCCAACGCAGCCTTGGTATTGCCTTGGGCCGTGTGTAATTGCGCGATCGCGGCGAGCGCTTCGATCATGTCCGGCGCCAGCTTGAGCACCTCTTCGTATTGATTGAGCGCTTCTTTATGCTGCTTTTTTGCGGCATAGGCCGACGCCAGATTGAAACGCGCGGCAATGTTTTTGGGATGCGCCTGGGCCACTTGCTTAAAAATCTCCAGTGCCTTGTCCGCCTCGCCTTTTTTTAGCCGCGCGGCGCCACTTATCATCAAGGCCGAATCGTTTTTTGGTTGGACCTTTAGTATCTTGACGGCTTCGTCGAGAGCGAGATCAGCATTGCCGGCGCCGAGGTGTAGCTGGGCCAAGCTCAAGTGCGGCAACGGCCAGTGGGGTAGCAGCTCGGTGGCTTTGGTAAAGTTGCCCTTAGCGTCCGCCATCTTGCCGAGACGCACCTGGGATTGACCCAAGTAGTAAAATCCCGCCGCGAATCGCGGAGCGAGACGCGTTACGATGGCCAAGTCATCTGCCGCCTTTTGCGCGTCTCGTTCGCTCAGATAGATCCTGGCGCGAAAGTATTTACCGTCGATGTCATCGGGCGCTGCTTTGAGAATCTGTTCATTGAGCTCTTTGACTCTTTTTATCTCGTTTCGCGCTAGGGCCAACTCGGCTAGCCGCTTCCTGGCAATCAACGAGTCCGGCTTTCGCTTGAGCATATCCTGATACAGCTTTTCAAAATCATCGCTCTGCCGGGTGCGCGAATAAAAACTTCCCAACACATGCAGTAGATCTTCGTTTTCCGGATCCGCCTTGGTTGCCGCTAACAACTCCTCTTCGGCTTTATCCTGGTTGCCGGTGACAAATAGAAGCTGCGCCAAGGCGATTCTTGCGCTCGCAAGTTTACCGTCGACGCCGATCGCCTGGCGGAAGGATTCCTCGGCGGCTTTAAAATCTCGCTTAGCAACTTGCACTCGGCCGATATCGACCAAGGTACGGCCCTTCACCGGTTCGCTTTTTTGCGCCGCCCGTAGTTCTTCAATCGCTTGGTCCGGTTGCTTTTCTAAAGTCGCGATTTGCCCGGCCAAATAGTGAGTCTCGTAGCCATCCCGGTCTTGCTGCTGAAGCTTCACCAAATCTTCTTTCGCCCGCCTGATGTCCTTAGCGAGAAGATTCATAACGGCCAATTGATAACGCGCCTTGGTTAACTTGGGATCGAGGTCGGTGGCACGAACCATTTCTTTATACGCGTTGCGCACGTCGCCCTTTTTCATTAACAACAGTGCCAATTCGTAGTGAGTTTCGGCGTGGGCCGGATCGACCTTGAGCGCGTTTTTGTACTCAATTACGGCCTCGTTAATTTTGTTGCTGCTGATATAGGTTTTTGCTTTCGCGATGAAACGCTCTCGTTTGGTTTGGGCGCTCACACCGATTTCCAAGTAATACGCGGCAGCACCCCCTGCTAGAACGACCAATAGTACCAAGATAAACCATTTTCTCATGCTAAACTCCCTTGCAATTCCGGCGGCGGAATCGCTCATAAGAGGCAAGATTTTGCGTTTTTTAGGAAGGAACGCCGGCTACGCTCGGCGGTGCGCGCGAAACCACTCGATGGTTTTGCTAAGCCCATCTTCGATGGAAAACTGAGGTGAGTAGTCTAAAATGCTTATCGCTCGATTAATGTCGGCCTGTGAATCACGTACGTCGCCGCGCCGTGCCGGCTGATATTCAACTCTGGCTTTGCGCCCAATGATTGTCTCCAGAATGGTCACCAGCCGGTTCAGTGAAATGCGTTTACCGCAGCCAATGTTGCAGACTTGTCCAGCCGCCCCAGTTGCAGTGAGCGCGCGCAGATTCGCCTCGACGACATTATCAACATAGGTAAAGTCGCGAGACTGCTCACCATCGCCAAAAATGGTCAACATCTCGTCGTTCAAGAGCTTATCAATAAACTTAGGGATCACCGCCGAATATTCGGATTGCGGGTCTTGGTTTGGACCAAAGACATTGAAATAGCGCAGGCTCACGGTCTCCAGGCCGAACAATTCGTGGTAGATTCTGGCATAGCGCTCGCCGACATATTTTTGCAATGCGTAAGGAGACATTGGGTTGGCCGGCATGTCTTCCTGTTTTGGCAGAACCGCGGTGTTACCATAGGCTGACGACGAAGCGGCATAAACGAATCGGCTCACTGCGCGAGTTCGACAACTTTCAAGCAAGTTGAGTGTGGCCGTGACGTTGGCACGGTTGGACGCGAGCGGATCGCGAATCGAGCGCTGCACTGATGGAACGGCCGCCTGATGTAACACGTAGGTAACCCCATCGACAACTCGGTCGCATACTTGCGGTTCTGCCAGATCCGCCTCGACAAAGTCGATCGCTGAGCGAACCTGGCCAAGCCTTTCGATGCTTCCATTGCAAAGATTGTCGACGACCCGAACTCGTTCGCCGCGTTCGACCAAACGCTGGACAAGGTGGGAGCCGATGAACCCTGCGCCACCAGTTACCAAGAAAAGGTCAGGCATAGTCGGTCGTGAACCGGGAAAGCTCAATCCGTTGGGATAAAGAATAAGACCTAATAAACAAGGCGTTTCGCGTACGGGGTATTGACCCCGCACGCGACCAAAGGGGATGCTCGCCCCCTTTGGATTCCCCATTTGATGGTGCCCGCAGCAAGCTGCGGGGAATGTTTAGATTCAATGTCATTACCGAAACAACCTGGTCGATGGCCCATCCCCTATTTTAGGAAATTACTGCGGCAACACTCCGCGCAAGCGCGGATGAAGCTCGCCGGCGAACGCTGCCAGGCGATTCTTCGCTTCGTCTATCGTATCAGAATTTGTTAGAGGCGTCGCTAGGCGCACCACCGCACCGTCCGATCGAGCGAAAAACAACGCGTTACGAATCTGGATCAAGCGTTTCTCGAACTCTCCGCCAAAGGTTTCCTCACCCACCTGGAACCAATAGAGAACCAGAACGCGATGTTGGCTGTTTTGCGTTAGCATCCAATTGGCATTAATCGGGATTTTTGCATTGCTTGACACAACTTGGGCCGGCTCAATCCAGACGTAGTTCCAACCATAGGGGAATCCCAGTCTAGGTGACTTTAAACGCTTATCGCCCTGTATCTTGCCGCGAAAGCCAATATACAGCTCGATTGGCGCCGACTGGGCGGATGAATAAACTTTCGACAACTCAACATCGGCACCTGGGTCTTTGTAGAATCCGGCACCCTTTGATTCGTCTACCTGGTAACTTAATAATTGAGTCGCGATGCTCGATAGTTCGTTCAACAGGAATTTTTCACTCTGGGCAGTTATATTTGTTGACAAGAAAACCGCCGGTATCAGTAAAGCCATGCCTAGCAGCGTCGGCTGCCAGGATCGCCCGCTCGCCACCGACCGTGTTCCATCTTTAACGGCGCTTTTTTCGATACCTCGTCGGGCAGAATCCGGTGCCTTGAGCCGAAATCGACGCTGCAAAAATTCGCACAACACAATGAACAATGTCAACGCGATAAAAAACGTTATGGTACCGGTGAGTTCATGAATCAGCATGTTCAAAACCGATAGGCTTACGTAATACGACAAAGCCGCGGTGATGATAATTCTCAGCAGATTGATAATGACTGCGAATGGAACGGTGCTGAGTACCGCCAGCAACTTTAACTTTGGCCGCATCGGAGAAAAAAAGACGTAAGCTCCTCCCAGCGCGAAGAGCGAGAAGACGGATGAAATTCCGCTGCACAAATCCGCTACTTCAAGCGTGATATCGGGCAGGTGAAGTAAATAATTTTCACGGTAAACGGGCACGCCAAGGAGTCGAAGCACCGGCGCCGCCACCGCGGCGTCGATGATCCTGAGCTTAAATGCGACTTCGTTTACGATCACGTAAGGCAACGGAATCATCAACATAAGATAACTCAAAGGGAAACTCAGCCGTTTGAAAATTTGCCAACCGAACAGCAGCCAAACCCCTCCGCTCAAACATAGCACCATCCCCACCCGTTCGGTAAAAGCATCGCCGATCGCCTTGCCCACCAGAGCCGATCCAATAGCGGGGAGGATTAACAGCGTGCCCCACGGCGACGAATGAACCGGTGTCGCCTGTAACTCCTTTCTTCGTTGCCAAGCCAAATAGCCGGAAATGAAGGGTACGAGCAAACCGTGAGAGAACTGCTTGAATACGAACCAGTCATTGTAGAGCGCGGGCATCGCCGAGCCAAATAGCCATAAGAACAAACCCAACAATAATCCGCCTTGCACGAAGAGCGGAATATCGGCATTGGACTTGAACCGCTCACCGCTTAGCTCCGCAGATTTCGGGTTTTCGTTCACGTTAAACTCCAACGACAATTTGCTTAAATCAGTCCGATGACAAAGAGCATCTAAAACGCTACCCGATCGGGGTAACCGTTGTGTTCTTGAAATAATTTTCCTGCCACAATCGAAACATCAATAGAGTCCAAAGCGGCGTCGAAAAGTCTCTAAGTCCCGACTGATGCTTACTCCAAAGATCCGCGATCTCCTTGGTATTGAGCACGCCCATCGGATCGTTTTGCAAAAGCACTCCTGCCGCAGCCTCCTTGAGGTCCTCGCGAAACCATTCCGCTACAGGGACACCGAATCCCTGTTTCCGCCGGGTCAAAATCTCGCGCGGTAAAACGGGCTCCAACGATTTCTTAAAAATATACTTGCCGGTGCTCCCTTTGAGTTTTAGGGATGACGGCATTCGCGCCATTAATTCCATCAGCACGTGATCCAATAACGGCGACCGGACCTCTAGTGAATTGGCCATGCTGGCGCGGTCGACCTTGACGAGGATGTCGTCGACCAAATAGGTTTTGATATCGAGATATTGCAGCCGCGATAAATGATCATGAGTTTTCGGCCGGTTGTAATAGTCTTCGAATAGCACGAGCGAATCGTAGCCATTCAGTGATTGCCGTAGATCGCCGCTCAACAGCGTTTGCTTGTTTTCGGGCTTAGTCGCCGAAATCGAATAAAAATAGCCTTCGACGTTGCCGCGCGAGAGTTCACGAAAGGTCGCTTGGGCACGCAGGAAGCGGGGTGCCCAATCTAGTTTCGGATACCAACGGCCAAGAGTTCCGAACACCGGACCGCGCAATGCGTCAGGGAACAAAGAGCGCGCCCGATATTGCAGGCAATCGTGAAAGTAACGCCGGTAGCCGGCGAAGTTTTCGTCGCCACCATCGCCGGACAACGCTACCGTGACATGGCGCCGGGCGGCTTGTGAGACATAGTAAGTGGGCACCGCCGAGGAATCGGCGAACGGCTCGTCGTAGTGCCAGACCAGTTTATCGAGCACCGACAAGGCATCGGCGCGAACCCTCTCTTCGTGATGCTCGGTGCCGAGGGATGTGGCGAACCGCGCCGCCGCCGCCGATTCGTCAAACTCTTTTTCGTCGAAACCGACCGAACAAGTCGTGACACGGTTGCCGTTGATTTTCTGCATCAAGGCCACGACCGAAGATGAATCGACACCGCCGCTGAGAAACGCACCGAGCGGCACGTCACTGCGCAAGCGCAGCCGAACCGCTTCTTCATAAGCAGCAAGAAACTCGTCACACCACTGCTGTTCGGTTCTCACCTCGGGTCGATCGAAAGACAAATCCCAGTAGCAGGATTCTCGCACGCCGCGATTATCAAAAACCAAATAGTGAGCCGGCTTGAGCTTGCGAACGGATTTGAAAATCGCTTTGGGCGCCGGCACGTAAAGCAGAGAAAAATAATCCGAGAGCGCTTCGAGATCGATGTCGCGGTTGAAGTTCGGCACATGCAGCAGCGATTTCATCTCCGACGCGAAATAGAGCGCGTTGCCGATTACTGAATAATAGAGCGGCTTCTTGCCCACCCGGTCGCGCGTGAGAATCAAGCGTTGCGCCCGCTTGTCCCACAAGCCGATGGCGAACATACCGCGCAGCTTTTCGGAAAATCGTTCGCCAACCTCTTCGTACAAGTGAACGATCACTTCGGTATCCGATTCGGTCTTAAATTGGTGCCCTTTGGCGAGCAGGTCCTTGCGCAGGTCGAGGTAGTTGTAGATTTCGCCGTTAAATGTGACCCAAACCGATTCGTCTTCGTTGGACATCGGCTGTTTGCCGGCCTCCAAGTCGATGATGCTAAGCCTGCGGTGCCCCAGTCCCGCCCGCTCGTCGAAATAATAGCCTTCGCCGTCGGGGCCGCGATGATACAGCGCCCGAGTCATGCGCTTGAGCAGACCCTGGTCGCCGTCGGCGAGCCGGCCTTGAGTCACTATTCCCGCTATGCCACACATATTGCTTAAGCCGCCCGATCCTCTCTTGCACCCATCAGCCCTTGATAAAGTTGAGCGTACTGGGAGGCCATTCGCTCCAAGCTAAATCTCTGCTCCGTCCGTGCTCTGGCATTTCGGCCGTGCTCATCTTTGAGTGTGGGATCGTTAAGATAAGATTCGTATGCGGCCGTGAGGGCTGCCACATCCCGCGCGCTAACCAAATATCCACTTATCCCATGTTCGACGAGCTCTGGATTGCCGCCAACTCGTGTCGCCACCACCGGCAACGCTGACGCCATGGCTTCGAGAATCGTGTTGGATATCCCCTCCGCGATGGAAGTTAGGGTAAAGACGTCGCAAGCCTTAAGCACCTGTGGAATATCATGCCGTTCTCCTAACAAGTAAACTTTGTCGGAAATTTTAAGTTCTGAGCTTAGGCGCTCGATAGAGCTTCTCAAAGGCCCATCTCCCGCGATGATCAGGCCCACTGGCCGGGCCGACCGCGCGATCGGCATAAACGCTTGGAGGAGACTGCTGTAATCCTTAACCGGGTCGAGACGGCCCACTGTTCCTAAGGTAAAGACAGAGTCATCGAGCCCAAGCGAATCCCGTATTGCGCCGCGTCGACCGGGAGAGAATCGGCGTGTGTCTACGCCATTGTGAATAGTGGTAACTTTGGATTCGGGGATTCCCACGGTTCGGATCAGCCATGATTTGAGATCGTCGGACACCGTTACATAGCGGTTGACCAGCGGGGAAAGGCACTTTCGGACAAGGTTTCGTTTGCGATTGCGCCCGTTGGGATCGCCAACTTCTCGACCGTGCTCACCATGAATCACACGGGAAACACCGGCTACCCGAGCCGCACAAATCGCGTCGACGGTAGCCCATCCTCTCGTATGCACGATGTCCGGGGAGATGCTCTGAAACTCACGAGCGAGTCGAAGCACCGGAAAACGAAACCTGTCCGTCGGCAAGCGCATTTCAATGATCTTCACCTGACTGTTTTTGATCCGTTCCGCCATCCGGCCCGACCGGCTCAAACACATGATGGTATGAGTAAAGCGGTCGTCAAGGCGATTCAGTATGTTCACCAGACCATTCTCTAGCCCGCCGACATCAAGAGCATGCACGACGTGAACGATATTTATAGGTTTAGACATCCGGCTAGCTCGCCCGCCGCGAGCCTTAAGTGAAGAGCGAATTCAGGAGTACGCTTATTTTATTGTAAGGGCCAATGTTCTAACTTGATGCCAAACCGAATCGGTGGCGCGGCAAACGCCACCGCTCCCGCGGTCAGTCGTCCATTCCTACTTCGACCGTAATAATCATCCAGCGGGAGAGCCGCATCTCGTAGGTTCGCGATACGAGACAACGGCGAAGCCGGGATCGGCGCAAAATTTAACGACAATGGGTCAGTAAAACAAACGCTCGTTGTGCAGTCTATATTTTGCCGCAATTCAAGTCCGGTCTGGCGCTTTGGGAACGCTTGCGGACCATCAGACGTTACAGCTGCGTTCGATGCAAACAAGACTTCAGATAGTGTGGCCTGCAATGGGACGACAAATTCACCGAGATCATTTTTGAACGATGTATTGTTAACCACCGAGATTTTACGCAGCAACCCACGATCGGCGTAATCTTGAAGCGTTATACCACCCTGGAAATTGCGGCTGACGATATTGTTTCTAACCTGCGCTGGACCACCGCCAACCAGAACACCTGAAGATTGCCGGGAGCCGGAGATGAAATTTCGTTCAATCAGACTCGGGCGGCGCTGATCCGATGATCCGTACACCATGATACCCGGTCCCTTTGTATCGGCGATTACATTATCAAAAATGACGCCGATGGTATTGAGTTTAAGCTGGATTCCGTAACCGATCTCCGGATCGACCGCGTCAACACCTCTGATAAAGTTCCGCTCGACCCATAGGTTGGAAATCTGACATTCCAGCCCATCGTGACAGCCAAAGTACATCGCGGTCGCGGTTGAATCTGTTACAATGTTGCGTCTCACATACAGGCCGTCAACACTGCTACGCGTCGCGGCGATCGCGATACCGCCGAGCTGCGAAAATTCGCAATCTTCGAGGGTAATTCCGGCGCGTGCCAGGATTCTTACTCCAGCAACGTTTCGCTTCGTCGGGCCAATCTTGAGCCCGCGCAAGGTTACATAATCCGCCATGATTTCGAATACGTTGCTGTCTTGCCCCGCGTAAACTATACGCGGCTTTTCAGTCACACTTTGGCCTTGAATGACAATGGGAGAGCCGGCTATACCGCCACGCCGAATTCTGCATGGACCGCGATAATCACCCGGTGTAAGCGTCAAGATCTCACCGGGTTGTAGGCTATTGATCTCCGCACACAGATTGGCTTCGGAGCTGATCTCGCGCGCGGCCAATGAATTTTTCATCGACAAGAAGAAGCTTATCGCTATGCATGATGCGCTGATCAGGATCGGGAGCTTATTCACGGTAAAGAGTAGCTTTGGCGATCGCTAGGCTCGATTTCCCAGCTTAACCTGAGATCCAACATTGGCGCCGAGTATTTTCTCGGCGGCCATGGAAATGACGTAGCGGAATTTGCCTGACGGCAGTCTCGGGATTTTCGACACCCTTTCGATCTCAACCGACACCTCGTCCCCCAGCGCGAGCCGAGCCTTACCAATGAGAGTTTTACATGCGCTCTCGGAAAAGTTGCTGTCAGCCACCAATCTGATCACGACCTGCCCAACGGTCTCCTGAATAACCTGAAACTCCGCGACGCCGGGTGCCTCGCGAATCGGATATATGATCGCGAGAGCGTGCAACACCCGTCCCGAAGGCGTCACCAAAAAATCCGTTTGGCGCCCTTCGACATAGCTCAATAACGGCAAGCCTCGGCCACAACTGCATTGCGATGAATCGAGCTGTCCCACATCTCCGGTCCGGTAACGGATGAGAGGCATGGCGCTACTGAGCAAATTGGTAATGACGATCTCGCCCTTGCCCGCCACCCCGAAATGTTTATCCTCGTCGATCTCCACGACAATGCGTTCGGCATTGATGTGGAATCGTCCGGCCGGACACTCATGGGCAATCAACCCAGCGTCGCGCGCGCCATATTCCGAAACCGCTGGGCAATGAAACGCTTCTTGAATCGCCCGTCGTTGATACGGCAGCAGCGGCTCCGCGGTGGCAAAGATCGCCTTGGGCCAATCGCTATCGACCGTCTGGCCAGTCTTCAGCATATAAGAAGCAAGATAAGCTAACGCGCTCGCGTAACCGTACAATTTATGCGGCCGGAATTGACGGATTCGCTTGGCATATTGAGCGAGAGCACCCTCGCTCAAATCGAAGGCCGAAAGCAGGCGAGAATTTAACAGTCGGTCCCGGCCTTGGCGCCAACGGCTTTGTCGACCCAGCTCAATGGGAGATCCCCACAAAACCATTTCGCGCTCACCAGGTTTCAATCCAAACCATCCCTGAGCCCGCCATCGCGCCGCTTCGGCAAACCCATGCGATTCCATGGCGACCAACACCTTGACGGGAGCCCCGGTCGATCCGCCCGTGCTAATGGTTTGGGTCCGCGCTGGCCGCGGCGACGCTTGCAGCTCTTGAAAATTATTCCTGAGATCGTTTTTCGTTAAATAGGGGAGTCGATTGAGATCGCCCACTGACTGGACGTCGTTCGGTCGAATTCCGCTTTCGTCCATTGAGCGTCGATAGTAAGGAACATGCTCATAAGCGTATTCGATAAAATTTTGCAACGCATCGCTTTGATCGCGAAGGATTTGCTCGCGCCGACGCCACTGAGACTGCTCAAGAATAGGCAACCAATCAAAGGTCGGCTTACCCTTGGAGTACTCGTGCAAGGGATAGATGAACTTTCTTACAAGAATGGGATGCATGACAAGTCTAAGCCTGATGCAACTGCAAAATCACTTGACGCGCCAAACGGGCGTATCGCCCTCCGTGGAATCGATGGCTGCCGATAAAATGAACGAACGTTGCAGACTCGACGTCGGTACCTGGAGAGTGAAAGCAGTATTCGGGGAACGGCAATACTTGAGCTTCTTGTGAATTCGCCACGATGAAGTTTGAAGTAACTTGTTCGCTGCCCCAATCGCTCCACTTCTTTTCGCCAATGAGATTGGCCATACCGTGAGAAAAGCGTTCCACGGCACTGCGAGAAAACGATCCCTTGGCAAAACCAGCGAAACCCGCACTACCGCGAACGTATTTTAAATCGTGGTCATAAACTAAACGATGCAAATTTGATTCAGAAATCATCTGAACATGCGCGTTCCCCGCCTCTACCTCCTGCCTCACTAAATCCGCGGCTTCCCGTGCGTAGACAATGTTTTGCCCTCGCCATTCTCCCAAAGTAAAGCTAGCGTTCCGTTTGATGTGATCCCCGATAACCGAAGGCACCTTAACGGTTAGAGTATCACTGTCGACTTGGATCACGTACGAACTTGGCACGATGTCAGAAATAAACAGCAGCCTTTCCCAGCATCCACCTTTGGGACATTTGTCGTTATTAACGGCCGTGATCGGTATTATTTCAACGGTATGAATATGATCCCGTAAAGTTTCCGTGTCTGTTTGGGTCAGCGACGTGTCATCAAGAACGACAACCTTATTTGGCCGAACATATTGCCCAAACGACTTGACGGCGACCAGGTACATCGCGAGATCGCGATGACACACCTGGCTGACAATGATAGCTCCACCCCCTGAAACACACACCAATGGAGCGGTGTTAAAAACATTCTGCGTGGTGAAACGAAACCAAGCTGTTTCAGCCTTGCGTTTAAATCTATACAACATTAGGTTGCCAGACGAATGCCGGAAGAATCACGCGCCTTCGGACAAGTGCTGAGAGGCGATCGCTCGGCAGTCCGTGCCGGTCAAAGAACCCCACTCTTTAGCAATCTGCATCGCCGCAGCATCCCAAGTTCTTCCCGTCACGGTTCTCGAAATACTCTCACGATCCCATTTCCTTTGAAACGCGTGAAGCAGAGCGTTTTGCAAAGCGTCGGAATCCCCATGAGAAACTAGCAGTCCGTTTACTCCGTCTTGCACCAACTCGGCGTTTCCGCCGACTCGAGTGGTTACAACCGGAATTCCGCACGATAGCGCTTCGACGAGAACATTGGCCATGCCCTCATTGCTGGTCGCCAAGCAAAAGGTATCCGCGGCCGCGAGCCACTCGGCAATTTCATCATGCGGTCGCGCCCCTACCAACCGGACGTAGTGATCCATTCCTAATTCGTGAGCCAATCGCTTTAAATACGGTCCCGTATCCCCTTCAGCGCCGGGGCCGCCAATGACAACAAAGAGGAGATTAGGATGGGCTGCAACCAAGCGCGGCAACACTTGCATTATCCGATGGTGCCCTTTTCGTTCGCACAGCGCCCCCACGGATAGAAGGACGGTCCGGTCCAACGGTATGCCACGCCGATTCCGCGCCTCGACTCGATCCAAAGGCCGAAACAGCTTGCAGTCAATCCCATTCGGAATGACCCGAGTCTTTTGTCGATCGCATCCCAACTCTACCGCGATCTCTTGTAGCGAACGGCTCACGCTAAAAACTAGCGACGCACTGCCAAGCGTCCACTGAATTTGTTTGCGACGGAGCAGGAATTTGGCCAGCTTACCGATCGTCCCCCTCAGAGTTATCGTAATAGGGCAGCTAAACCATTTCGCCAGCAAACACGCGGCAACCCCGTCCGGGTAGACAAAATGTGCATCGATCAGGTCGAATGGGAACTCTCGGCGCAGACGGCACAAAAATGGCAGAACGGAAAGAAAATAAGAAAAACCGTCCAGTGATTTGAATATACCCGGCACGCTGAAAAATCTGGGGTGATAAACTTGCAAGTTATCGAGAGACTCCGATCGAGGAACGCGGTGACGATGGGTTCCTCGAATGTGCGCGCTGAAAGGAAACCAAGCCACGGGAGCAACGACAATGACTTTGCAAAGTTGCCCAACCCGGGCTATCCGCTCCTTAACAAAAACCCCAAACAATGGATCTCGTGAGTTTGGAAACACCGAGCTCAATACTAGGACGCGCATAATTGGGTGAGGTAATTCTTAGATGCAATGCTTACGCTGGACGGTTGTTTTTCAAGTCGCGTGAGCCCGCGAAGGATATGGTTTGCTCAGAAATCAGACGTTACCGCTGGCGGCTATGCTGCAAGACCGAATTGAGTTTACCGGACGGCGTCATGGCCAGCCAAGAAAATGATCTCCCTATAAGTTTTCCCACGGTCAAGAATTCTTCCCAAGGCCATCATCAGGTTCACGCTGTCCAGCCGGAGATAACCCACCAACCGATTAAAATGGTAACTCGTCTGCAACAGGACCAGCAATTTATGAAGCCGCCAATTTGCGTTCCGTACAACTCGGCAGCGCACCGAATCGAGAGGCAACCCATCGAGAACCGACTGACTGGTTGGATACTCGTGCTTCAGATGCTCGCTAATCCAGATCGGCATTCTGATACCCCGCCGATTTAGAAAAGCAGCCACGTCTAAATCGTGCGCTTTCGCGATGGCGCCGGAGGGGAAACCGACGACCACATAGCGGGCAGCAACGCGCAGCATCTCCTTCATTGCTTTCTGACGCAGGTTTTCCGGTAAATGCTCCATCATGTCCGACGATACGACCATATCGAACGCGTGCGCTTGAAATGGTAGATTGATACAAGATGCCATCACGGGACGGATGTTTTTCAGCGGTGTTTCACCAAACCGCACATCGGTACCGACGACCGCCATGTCTTTCAAAAAGTAGGCAATGCCCTGGGGGCCACTGCCGACCTCCAGAACGGAAATTGGCCGATAGGTTCTAATGAAACTGATTATCGGCGCGTATCTAATAGCCCAATCGATTGACATGCCGGTCCGCCCTTCGAGAGTTAGCTAGGTTCGTAACGTCGACTGCGATGATACTGTCATGTGATCGGGGCACAATGATTGGCGCGTTGAGAATCGATCCAGATTAGGCAAATGCGGAGGTGCGACCGATCAAGGGCTATTCAGCAAGTGTTGGTTCCAACCCCTTTGACCCGAGCGGCTTTTCCTTATTTTTCCGAGACAGGCACCGAAGCCAACGCTTTCTCGCGCTGAGCATTGAGAGCGTTGCTGTAGAGCTGTAGATAGCGCCGGCTCAATTTTTCCCACGAGCGCTCCTCGACGACAAATCTTCGCCCGGCATCTCCGAGTTTTGCTCGCAAAGCCGGATCATTGGCTAAACGCACCGATTGGGATACCAAATCGTCAACACTCTCCGCGGCAAAAAGACAGCCAGTTCTCCCGTCATCGATCAACTCTTTGTGGCCGCCGACATCGCTTGCCAATATCGCTTTCCCCATCGCCATACCCTCCAGCGGTTTTAGAGGTGTCACCAGCTCGGTCAGGCGCATCCGTAACCGCGGGCAGACAAAGATATCGACTAACGAGTAGTAATCCATGACGTGCTGATGCGGGACGCGTCCAGTAAAATGAACCCCGCTCTGCTCGCGCGCCAATTCCTTCAAAGCTTGCTCTTCCTCACCTCCACCAACCAGTAGAAGAGTGGCATTAGGAATCTGCGCGCGAATTTTTGGAAAAGACTCGACAATGAAGCGCAAGCCTTCGTAGCGATAGAATGAACCGACAAAACCGAAGACCGGGCCGCCGTTCAATCCGAGCTTGTCCGCGAGAGTTTTGCAGCGTTTAATTGGTTGGAATTCGTCGATATTGACGCCGTTCGGAACGACGCTGACGTCATCGATCGCGACGCCTCTCTTTTGCAGATCCTGTCGCATCGCTTCGCAGATCGTTACCGCATGATCGGTGTGTTTGAAAAGAAACGTTTCCAATCCGTGGCTGACTCGGTAGCGAAACGAATCTTCAGCGAAAGTCCCATGATCGACGGCCGCGTCCTCCCAAAACGCTCGGGCCTCGTACACCAGCGGTATCTTGAGCCGCGTCGCGACCCACAGTGCCGGTAAACCATTGAGCAAGGGTGAATGACTATGAATCAGATCGCTCTTCTCTTGCCGCGCCACTTGCTCGATGCGCCGTGCCATGCACAGCATTTGCTTCAATTCGCCAACGAACGGAATTGCGCCGGCCCCGTCCTCGGCTAGTGCCCCCGTGCGATGATAGCGAATCCCTTCGATATCCTCCATGGAATCAGTGGAAGCACGATGCTTCGGTGAAGTCAGCACCACCGGGTTCAATCCCAACGCGCGCTGAGCATGAATGATGCTCCGGCTGCGAAAGCTGTATCCGCTAAATAACGGGACCGAGTGGTCGAGAACGTGAAGGATGTTCATGAATGGGTGAACTAGCGGATACGTCCTTTGATTACCAGCAAACCGATAAGCTACATTTCTTCTTGTTCAACTCCAGGACTCGATCGCCCAGTTTCGTTCCAGTGCAATTCTTCTCAATTTCGCATCGGGATTGACGGCCACGGCGTTTCCTAGGAGTTCCAGAAATGAAACGTCGTCGATGGAATTGCCGTAACCGTACGACTGATCCCAGGCAATTTCACTCCCCGGGCATGCCTCCAACAAGCGTCTCCGTTTTTCATCACCCTTACAGTTGGCGCTGAATAAATCGCCGGTGAAATTTTCCTCTTGATTGAGAAACTTTGTACTGATCACACAATCAACACCGAATCGAGACCCTAGATCATTCAGGTATAGATCCGGCGATGCCGACACAAACACGACGGTATGATTTTGTTCTTTGTGCCAGCGCAAACGATCAGCTGCTGCTAAATGCACTTCTTTGAGTAATACTCCATCGACAAAGTTCTTTACCAAAGCTGTTAGCTCTGCCCTGTCATTGGTAGTTAGACCTATCCTCAGGCAAGAGCGCTTCAATAATCCCGCATCAAGCAGGACCGACGGATGCGTCAATATTTCGGCAGCAAACCGCCAGAGCGAACCCAACCTTATTCCTTTTGCACTCATGGCAAACCAGCAAAACCATTTAAAACTATCTCCGTGTACAAAAGTTTTGTCGACATCGAAGATGGCTAATTTCAGATGCTCTCGGGAACTAAAGTCGTTGGGTGCCGTCATTTCCGTGATGTGAATTCGCACTCCGAACAGGATCCGCCGAAAGCGCAAATATTTGACTGGCTTTCATTTCGCCGAGGCGGACTCATTCAAAGATAAATTATCACACGACCGATGATTTACACGCAACGCAAACGGGGTATATGGAGAGCAGCCCTCTGAGCGTCCCGACTCGCTAGTGGAATCGTTCCAAAAATTGAAACAGTTGGAGCGGCACAATGCGATTACTCAATTCAAGCCTCTCTCCGTTCAGCCGGGACTCGGCGAACGCCTCGGGTGAAACTTTTCATTAACCGGCTAATGCCGCTGGTTGAAAATTTGCTAGCTGCCGACCGTGATAGCCAATACAACTTGACCGCCAGAAAGTGGCAATGGAGAACCATACGAGAAAGGTCTTCGCGCCGGCTAGAAGCGCTTGGGGCTGGCACACTGTCGTCACGAGACACTTGGCCGGCTCCAGCCTTTTCGCAAGGCACCAGGACGACGGAATACCACCGAGATCGAGCTGAGGTCGCGAGTAGTCGAAGCGCAAGCGTTGCGCTACGATCCACAGCCCAACCGTTTTCCAACCAGTCTTTTAGTCTAAACCTCTTGCTCGGTTTTTTATGTTCGGCTAAGACAATCGCCTTTACAAGATTTGTCGCGGGGCTGGCACTACCACAACAGGCTATTGGCTGGGCGGGCGCACCGTCATTATCGACAGATTGCCAGTTCCGGTTAAATCGACGATTAAGATAATCCTCTGCCGCGCCGTCCTGGTCGGATCGACTGCCGTCGAACAGTGCGTCACGATTGCGCCATGACGCCCGATAGCGAGACATATCCACACCGCTACTTGCTTCGGCCAAGCCGTGACCCTGTCCAATGATCCACTCAGCTGTCCGCGCAATCGCAACGAAATTCGGCAAATCGGAATTTTTTCTAAATCGTAACGGACTTTGGTCAGCCATGCGCAGCGGAGAACGTTTGCTGTTCCCGTCGTCCGTCTGACCCGAATAACATCGGGCGAGTCGTTCGATCCCATCGGCTGTGGGCGCGCCGTTCCGCATAAACTGGGCGTACATGTCGCGCCAATGAAAGCTTCTACTTGGACGTCCACATCCCTCGGCAAGCATCGAGAGGTATCCGCAAATTACCTTACTCACCAGCTGATCAGGGCTACGCACCGGGAAATGAGCCAGCGCTACGTTCTCCAACACCGTCATGGACAGCTGCTTGAAGGAACCGATTCTGCGCGCTGTATGGTTCCCCGATGCGATAACCATCGGCATAAGCTTCAATTGGCTTTTTGGAATCGCGACCTTATAAACTTGTGGTGTTTCTCGTACTTTTCGATTGACGATTCGCCGGAATGGATTCGTTTGGGCCCAATCATCCGCGGCGGTGGGAATATAACTACGCCACGGTAAAATACCGACACACCCTTGACCCACGTTCTGAAGCGCTTTTTCGAGAGCCGCGCGGCTCTCGCAATCAATTGCCTCGTCAGCATCCAAGGGGAAGACCCAGTCGAAGTTCATTCTGGAAGCGATCACGAGCAAAAGCTCGGATAGTTTCATCGACTGCTCCTGCCCCGAGGAGCCATCCCATTCCAGAGTGACAAGATTCAAACCTTCGGCCTCCAGGGAAAGAAGAATTTCTCGCGTGCCATCAACGCTACCGTCATCAATCAGGACAAGCGCATCCAGCCGCCCAAGGTTGTGGCGCACAAAGCTTTCAATAATGTCCGCCTCATTTTTCACTGTGCCGATACCTACAAGTTTCATTTTATTTGGATTGAACCAGCCTCGGGCTTTCGCAATCACCCTAGCCCGGATTATTCATGCTACGAGAAAAACGCACGACACTCTGTCGATCGAGGTGTGACCCTGAAGGAGCGAAGGCACCAGCGCCGATGGTTTCATCGTCAAGTTTGGCGCTCGGCGCGCTGTTTGACCTTCTCGCAGGTAATTTCATCAGCACTTCACCACGCGTGCATCTCCAAGGCACAGCCGCTTTGCCTTCGCTCCGAAAGGGTCACAGCTCGATCGCGGCCTGACGTGAATAATCCGAACTAGCTTTGTCCGAATCGCCAGCTTACTGACGGTCCCGTTTCAAACTAGTGATGTATGATCCGACAATCTAAACCCACACAAATGGAGCCGTTTTGCGAATACCCGCACGAACAACGGTCTTCAGTCTTTGCATTCCCCTATGGTAGCTTCGATCGTGGCGGCCGCTGACTCCCGATATCACAGGCTGCTCAGGAAACCGGGGTAAGATATTCATGTGATTTCTGGCGGCCATGACGACGTCGTACAAAACGTCCTGATTTATGCACGGACCGAACTCTTGGTAACGACCGGCGAATACATTCTTGTAGGCCTTCGTCGCACAGGAGAAAAGCCGTAAGTCCATCCAGTGATTACTGAAAAACTTCCCTGTGCCAATCAGCGGGAAATTGTGCAGATCACACAAAACATCGTAGGTATTTGTGACCGCTGCGGCCATGTCCGCAAGATTCAGGACTCTCAGACGGCCGGTAACTTTCCAGAAATGGTCATTTTCAGCCAACAAGGTAGTATGTTCAAGGCCAAAGTCCAGCAACTTGAATTCACCGTAGGCCTTGCCATAGCTCACCGCATGATCATTGCCTTGAAAACTAATGAGCTCGACGACTTTGTCGCCCGCTCGCGCGCGCACGAATTGTTCAATCGGCGTAAGATCGCTGCCCGAGTTATCGACGAAAAGAATACGGTCGACAACATCTGTGGGCAAAGATAGATAGAAATCGAGAGACGCCAGGTAATCCCGCAATCTCACCTGAGGATCGTTGCGACTAACCGCGGACTGAGGAGGCGCAATCGTCGCCGTGAGGAAAACGCATGAAGATGCCGAACCAACCTTAGATGACGTTGGCGATCCACGGTACTTGCCGATTGTTTTAACAACAAAAGCCACTCGTAATATTCTCGATCAGACACACTGGCGATTTAGCTAGTTTGGGTAACGAGCCAAAAGTTCGCGTGGTGGAAAATGCTTGTCCGTTTACCGCACAGGGACGTAATATTGCATCGCATGGTCAACTACCCTTGCCCAGTTGAACTGATTTGCGAACGCCTTACATTCGGCGCCTTCAAAGTGGATCTCGCCTTTAAGAAAGCGTTCTAGTGCCGCGGTGATCGCCGAGACAGTAGGCTCATCGACGAAGTATCCGGTCTTTCCCTCATTAACTGCTTCCACTGCACCAGCAGCTCTGGCGGCCAATACCGGCGTGCCGCAAGCGTTTGCCTCGAGGTAAACGATGCCGAAGCCTTCGATACTGTCCGGTAGAACGGCGGAGGCGAGAATGAACAAATCACTTTCCGCGAGGATCTTTTGAATCTCAATCTTAGGGATGAATCCAGTGCAGATGACTCGTTGATCGAGTTCTAACTCACGGCAAAGAGATTCCAATTCGAGTCGCAAGTGTCCCTCACCGATCAGGGTATACTGAAACGGATAGTGTTTGAGTTGAGCAAGCGATCGAAGGACTTTGTCTACATTCTTACGCGGTTCAGCGAGGCGGCACACCGTCACTAGGCGTTTGGTATTGTCGTTACCTCCGTGCCGATCCTCCATCCGAAAAAAGTCTTCACCCACCCCCACATATCCGACGGAAGTTTTGCCCTCGCAGTTTGGATAGTGTAACGTCAATAACTTTTTTGTATACTCGCTATTGGTGATAACTTGCGTCGCGCGAGAGAGCCCACGCCGCATCAGCCGCAGTGCCGTTTTACGCCACAGCCACTTTCTCAACGGCCTTAACGGTGAAGTGAATCGCCATAAGCCGGGAATGTGCGATAAGTTTGGCAACCTTGGTAAAAGGTAGGGATCGATAAAATCGTTTCCGTGCACCGACATAATCAGCGGCTGCGTTTCTAACGCTAACCAAGAGTAGGCTGCGTTCATGACGTGCCAAACATCCATCGGATACTTTTGGGGAAGCTCCCGATCCGAGGCATATTGAATTTTCAATATCGGCAGCACCTCAAACCCCTGTCCCGAGATTTCACCTTTTGCGTGAGGGTAAGTAAAAACAAAAACCTCGTGACCGCGCCTTGTCAATTCCTTGGAGAATTCGTGTGCGTAGGTCTCGACTCCTCCAATATCGGGAGGAAATTCCGGCGCCACGATACCGATACGCATTATCCGAGGAACTTATCGTCCGAAAAGAGACGTTGCCTAGCAAGCTTCCTGCTGCCTAACTGATTCACGCCACCACCGCCAACACGTCAACGCTTCTGTGCGCTCCATTTGAGTGTATCCATTTGGAACTTGATGCGATCAAGATTAACTTTGGCAGGCAGGCGAACGGAACACTCCGGGATATTTTCTGTAAAATGAAGAGTATATTCCATGTCCTCTTTCGCCCGTCTTAGTCGCTCCAAACGCGCCCCGGTGGTTTTCTCCCGCTCAGCATGTTTCATATGAACGATTCCCGGGCAATAGTGATTTGAATAGGCGCCGCAATCTTTTATGTTGTATTCAGGCGTATTCGGAACGTTGTCCATGTACAACCACCAACAGATTTTCGGCAAGGCCGCGACAATCTCCGGAGGGGCCTTGTATTGTGGCCCGCCGTCGTCACGCCCATATGCCGCCCAAGGCCACAGCCAAGACACCGCCAAAACGACCGCGACGCTACGTTTTTTCATAATGACCTGACTCCTTGATCTGCGCATTCTTCTCGCTTAAGAGAAATTTCTGACTCGCGTTTTTGATTCTGGCGTCCAACCACCCAACCAAGCGGCGGAAGCTGAATACCGTCACCAGGGTTGATCTGATCCCCACCGCGATTATTCCAAGTTAACGAAAGAGGAAACCTGCCTTCCCATGTCAAACAGCGCGCAACCGTCGTCGGATTGACCACTAGGAACTCAGTGCGGCCCTTCCCGCTCAAGTTGGCGACTCTGAGATGACTGTCAGTGGCGGATGGACAGCCAAATTGATCTTTTTGCGGCACCGCCTCGGCATTAGCGCCCAACAGTGAAGGCGGCAGACCGATGCCCAGCTCTTCAAGTTTGATTACGATCTCGGCCAAATAGGAGAGCGTCTTGACGTCAGGAGTCAATGAATAGCGGTGATACAGCGCCTCGGCCCAAAAGCCGAGCGCGTATTTTTTCGGCTGGCTTTCACCCCAATGGCTATCGACGTTATTTTTCTGAATAAACTCTACTGCGTCATCGATTAGTGAATCGAGATATTCTTCAGGGAAACGCCGCCGGTAACGTAAAAGGTCCATGACATTGATGCTATGATAATCGTCGACCACACCACGCAATGCGATCGCGCGCTCGATATATCCACCCGGCATCACGAATCGCGGATACCGACCGGTTAGTTTGAAAACGTTGGGCTTAAGCCATTTCCACGCCAAACGCTTGGACGCTCTGAGCGGCAATGAGAGACCCCTTTGTGCTTGGGTGGGCAAGAGATTCAATCGAATAAGTGAAAAGATAACCTGGTAAATAAATTCCAGGGGCCGCAACTCTAAAACCGCTCGCGTCGCGCCTCTTGCCGAATCGACCAAGTCACGGTAACGGGCGTCGCCTGTCACTTGCCGATAACGGTCCAGCAAGACTAGAGAGTCCAGGTGGGTGTTCAAAACCAGCATATTTGATGGCGACTTCCCTAAGACACGGCTTGGCAACCACTTGTAGGGAGACTTCTTCATCCCATCTTCACTTAACTCCAGGGAATCGTGCAGAAACCAAGTACCGAATTCGGTTTCATCCTTATGTTGGGAAACAAAGGCCACCGCACGTTTCAGCGCCTGTCTAACCGCCGCGTCGTCAAATTCATCTAGCGAATCCAGCAGCAAGTGGATGGCGCTACCGTTTAGCCGAATGTGCGCCTCCATGTCTTCGGACCACTCGCCGTGGCGCCAACCGCCGTCGCTCGATTGCCGCGCCAGAACCGAAATCAGCAGTTGGCCTTTTAACAGCGCGTAGAGTTTTTTACCGGTAGCTCTCTGAAGTCCACACAAGGTCACGTACAACGCGTGCGCATCGTTCTCCGAACAGCTTCTTCGATTGTAGGGCCAGAGATAGCGGTTTTCGTAGACGTGACCGAAAATGAGATGCTGATAGATGTCGGTCGGTCTACGGTAGAGTGTATGAGAGCCCCAAAGAAAAACCGGTTGAGCTTCCAGCGTCATCAGGTTACTAAGACTGGCGATAATTTCCTTTTCTTGAGAAAGAATCTCCCAAACGACCAGATCGACAAAGTAATCGGCAGGAATATCCAAATCCAAGCTTACTGACCTGGCGGAGATGTTAAACGCCATCGTTTGGCCGATCATTTCCGTAACGATATGCCCACTCGAGGTCACCAAACGGGCCATCGGTGGCTGAGGAATCCAGTAGTGAACATGGTTCTTGCTTTCTGGTTCCAAGAGCCAGCCACCGGCGAGACACGACTTTACGCCGTAATCACCAGCTATCGCCAAACGCATGTGCCGCTCTAAACCTGCCGGCAGTCGGAGAAATCCACAGCGGACCGCCGATTTCGTGAATCGATCGAGCACCAATTGCTCACCACCGGCACCAACCAACTCATCACGTTGCGCGCTCTCGGTTCGGAGCGACCGTTGCGTGGTACAGTCCGCATCATTGTGAAACAGCAAAGCCGGCAAATCTATTTCGCTACCGCAACCCATCATCTAGTGCTCGTCTGCTACGCTCCAGATCCAGCGATTGACCTGGCGGAGTGATCGATAGATTGGCATTGCCTCACCCAGCGCGCCCAGCGCTCGACTTGTCGCACGCGCGGCGTCAACAACCAAAACTTTCAATCCCAATTTGTCCATCTCGAGTGCAGAACAGTGAGATTTTTCGCATCCGGCAAAACGAGACCACCCTTGTGTCGATGCCAAGAAATAATTGTAAAAGACCATCAGTGACGTAAGCTGAGTCTGGGCGGCGATTCGCATGAGGATGTTTTTATCTGTCACGCACCCCATGTCACCGAGCGAGTAGTGTTCTTCCCCAGAGGCGTAATACCCGTTATTTTGGTGGCAACAGCGTTGATAATGCGGACGCCTGTGGCTTTGCTGACTGCCATGTGCCAGCTGATGCATCAGAGCGCGAGCTCTGCCAATACATCATTGTTTGAAAAAACTTAGAAACTGAAAATAATACGCTCATCGGAGACCCTTCGGATAATCATGTCTTGATTCCCTCGCCAACAGTAGTGGTTCTTCAAACTCGCCATCGAACGCCCATTCTTCTTTTAGATCCAATAACCCACGTGTGCCGTTGTGCATTCGATCCACGTTGAATTTGTATAACTGGCGATCGTAAGTAATCGTGTCAGAGAGGTTATGAACTTGAGCGATCAAACCATAAGAACCGCTTAAGAGCGGCAGGCTTCGCAGTTTGCAGAATATAGACCCCTCGCCCTCTATGAATGGAATCGCAAGCGATCGGGTCATCGTGTTAAATCCCGTAACAAACTCTCCTTGGGGACCGTAGAGACCGATCCCGAAAACCGGGTCCTCGATTCTATGTTGAGCGAAATACCGAACTTCCACAACCACATCCTCTTCACTATTGACGGTTGGGGTAGCCTCTTCACCATGGTTGAGAAAGGAGATGTGAAGAATGCGAACGTCATCACCCGAGTCAAGCGAAGCGAATTGAGCATCGAGCCGATGGCTTGTTATATCTGACTTATATCGAGATATCGCTTGGCTAGTCGCACCGTCATAAACGATTTGGCCATTACTTAAATAGACACACCGGTCACACACATCTTCAATCCTATTTAACTGGTGCGATACCAGGATCATCGTTTTACCGGCTGTTTTGTGCGCCGCGAGCATGTCCAAGCACTTCCTTTGGAATCCTTCATCGCCCACCGCCAAAACTTCATCGATCAAAAATATCTCCGGATTCGTATGTGCCGCCACAGCAAACCCCAGGCGCACGTACATACCCGACGAATAATGTTTAACAGGAGTATCGATGAATTGTTCAAGTTCAGCAAAGCTTACGATGCTATCGAGCGCCCTATCAATTTCGGCTTTTTTCATCCCTAAAATCGAGCCGTTTAGGAAAATGTTCTCCCGACCTGTAAGCTCAGGATGAAATCCGGCTCCGACTTCGATTAGCGCAGCCACCCGACCGTTAGTGACAAGCGATCCCGAAGTCGGCTTGGTAACGCCAGCGAGGAGTTTTAGAATCGTACTCTTGCCCGCACCGTTGCGACCGATAAAGCCGACGGACTCGCCGCGTTCAATCTCGAAGGACACCTTCTTAAGGGCCCAGAAGTCCCGTTCCAAAGGCGCAACGCTTGACGAAGGTTCAAAGGCGGCGGAACGGCGCTTGAAAGGGTTGAGCCGTTGGATTGAGTGGTTGACCCGGTCACGCAGATAGAGCCCGCTCTTGCTGTAAAGTTTGTACTTCTTCGAAACGTTAGCAAATTCAATCGCGGTCACGAGATCTCCTAAACAGACGGCAGATTTGATTCAACCTTTAATTATCCGAGCTAATCTTATGGCGATTGCAGAAACTAGAAGCAGAGTTACCTGGACGGGCTGCAGTGCGACGCCACGACGCCCAGCCGTACGGGTGAAAACGGCATAAGTTAGTGGAGGTCGTTTAAAGCAATCGGATAGAGCTGTATTAAGCTGCTTATCAGTCGAGCAGCAGAGGGGTTTGGGTTGATTCCCGGTTGTGTGCGGGAGGAAGGGATTAGAATTGAAATCCGGTCCGATTGGGTATCTCGCCCGCTACCGTTTTTTAAACACGCGTCAGACCTGGTCGTCGAAACAGCCTTGAGCTCCACGCTCGACTTTTCAATAGCTACAAAACATCGGCGAGTTTGAACTCAACACGTTTAAAGTACATGAGCCCGGCCACGAATGTCACGCATGATAACGCCGCCGCGATCGACAACGAGGTGAAATCGGGTGCCGATTGATGTAGTAAAATCTTTCGATAAGCATCGATAATCCCAGCCATCGGATTGAGCGCGTAAAACGGTCTGAATCGTTCCGGCACCAAACTCATCGGGTAGATAATCGGAGTCGCGTACATCCAGACTTGGATGACGAGGGGAAGAACCAATCCGATGTCACGGAAAAAGACATTTAGCGGAGATAAAATCAGAATAATGCCAACGACAAGAATCACCTGAATGGCGAACACGGGCAAGATAAAGAGGCTTTGAATCGTCCATGGAATACCATAATACCACAGGAGCCCCCCAAAAATTATCCCGCCGATAGTAAAATCGACGATGGCCGAAGCAACCACGGCGAACAGTAGGATTTCTCGCGGGAAATAAACCTTTTGAACCAATCCATGGTGACTAAGTAAGCTGCCGGTTCCGCGATTTAAAACGCCGGCAAAAAACTGCCAGGGCAAGAGCGCGCAATACGAAAAGACCGCGTAAGGGGCTCCGTCGCTCGGCAGCTTCGCGAAGTGAGAAAACACCACGGTAAACACACCAATGAGCACCAACGGTTGGAGAAACGCCCACGCGAAACCGAGTACGGTCTGCTTATACCTGGCCTTTACTTCCCTTAAGACGAAGAAGTAAAGCAGCTCACGATACTGGAGTAGCTTGCGAATGTAAGTCAACATAAATAGCTAAGGGATCTGTGATTCGAGCACAACGGGACGCCGGCTACGAGACATACGATACTAAAATAATACATGGCGGCGAGGCTTCCGTCGTTTGATAAACAGAATGGGGTAATGACACCCTGTGGATCCATGTTTAGCCACACGCTTTGATCAGGTGGGAGCTTCTAAAGCCAAGCGATCAAATAACCGTCCCAAGCCTCTTCGCAGCCAAATCCGGGCCAGAGGTTGACCTGCGTAACGCCCCAACACCTCCAAAGCAACCGAAACCAAACCCGATACTCGCAGGAACCACAGAGCCGAATCGTTATGTTTACGATCGCCAAGGTATCCGACAAGGAAAGCCTTGCTACAGGCCTGAGCCACCGATTCGCGCATCGGCAGTCCGAGACTGACAAGGGCTATGGAATTCAAAAAGGAGGCCATGTCATGATAGATCAAGTTTTGATAGCGGCCCTCGACATCCAAGACCGTAGTGACGGTGCCGTCCCATAGAACGTTGTCGACGGTAAAATCGCCATGAACCAACGATCGCTGCTCACTTTGTTCAGAAAGTATCCCGACAAGAAGGTTGATTTTCGCCTCTAGAGTCTTGCAGGTCTCCGCGGCGAAGCCGTACTTAGCCAGTTGCGCGACGCCAAGCTGCAAACTTTTGTGCTTCTCGCCGGCGTCAAGCTGACCTTGAGCAACGCGCGTCGCGGCGTGAAAATGCTGCAGCCATTCCCCGCAATATTGACATGCCGTGGCCGCTTTCTCTCGAGTCCAACGCCGCCAACTCGCCCATTTGACCAGCTCCTGAACGCTACAACCGGCAACCTCTTCCATGACAATGGCGGGTAGATCGGGGAAAAAATCCAACGGTCTTGGGATCTTGAGACGTTGCGATTTACTAAAATCATCCCATAGCAAATTGAGCGTATCGTATTGCTGCCGAGCGAAAAGTAATTGATCAGCGCCATTATATACTTTGACCGCTAGCCTGATGTTTGAATGGCAGCCCTGACTCGATCCATGAAACACATACAGCCGAGAATAGGCTGCTCTCCGAAGACGCACCAATTGTAGCTGACATTTCCCTGCTCTTGAATTCAAGTAATATTCCGCGATTCGCTCCCGCAATCGGGCAGCGAGGTCAACGATCTCTCGATCGACACTTAGCGTTGGCTTCATGTGTTTGATCTGACCTATTCGACTACCCTTGTGCCGCACTGATCCGGGGTTGGTAGGCCGAGCGTAAAGCAACTCTGGCTGGCTTGGTCGCAAAGGATTTCGCTGAATTCACGGTGACCGGGGCAACCAATCTATTTAGGATAACCATCGCGCCGATTAGTTGATAAAACATGTCGAAGTACGCGCGACCGAGAAACGCGCCTCCGAGTACATAGGCGAATATGCTAACCTGCAACATGTCGGGATAGTATTGGGCCCACTGAAGCGCGGGATCACCACGGATTCGGCTTTTCAGGAATCGCAGCCGGATGATACACGAAGCGATCAGTAGCAAATAAAGTCCTAACCCAATGAAGCCCTGCTCGCCCAACATTTCGAAATAGTTACTGTGCGCATCATGGACATTGTCCGGCTCTGGGGCGTAAGTCTTAAAAGCCCGTGGTGTGAAGGTTTCAAAACCGCCGCCGGTCAGAGGTCGATCTAACGCCAAATTCCAGGCCATTTTCCAAGCATTGATCCGTCCCATCGCCGAGCCGTCTTGTTCGTAAGTCTGAATAGAGTTCATTCGATCGCCCCATTTGGCGGGAACGATCCACATGGCCACCAGAAAGCCTATCGCTAGCGTTATTACTGCTAGCGACTTATGTCTTGCCTTGATCATCAGAAGAAATGAGACCAGAGCTAATGCCAGAAATCCGCCGCGGGAATAGGTAAAGACAATCGCGACAATGCTCATTACAAAGGTAGTTCTCAGAAGCAATTTCAACCACCGGCGCGGC
>Ga0137437_1000050_pt1 | contig 31072 bp, 44 predicted proteins | sample EasRivERMGT138_2_FD_102332 | JGI IMG/M metagenome (GOLD analysis project Ga0137437, IMG submission 102332) | Soil microbial communities from meander-bound floodplain in the East River, Colorado, USA - East River MetaG ERMGT138_2 | ecosystem: Environmental > Terrestrial > Soil > Floodplain ...
AATCGCAGCCACGGTCAGCACGATTGGCGCAGTGAGAACGGCCCACGTTAGCCCGGCCACTGCCGCCAACCCGCTGAACGCAAAGCTCAAAATCGTCACCCCAGCGCCAAGTGCGAGCAGCCCGGCCGCTGGAGCCGCGACCGCAAACAGCCCCTTCCCGATCGCGCCGAATCCGCCCTGGAACTTTTTGGTGATCGCCTTGTGGAGATTGCCCCAGGTCGTTTCGACCTTCTTGGCGGTCTTGGATGTGTCTTGCTCGGCTTGCTTGAGACCTTCGGCGGTGAAGCGAACATAGTGCTCGCCAAGTTTGGTCTTGGTTGCCACGGCTCACTCCCTCCCTTCCCGCTCTTTGCGTTCGCGGATTCGGTCCATCGCCTCGCCGCTCGATATCTCGCTTCCACTTCCCGACCACGCGAGCAACTGATCGTAGGGCATGTTGGCGACGTACGCCGGCGTCCATGTTTCATGTTTGGCGACAACCGCCCGGATGAGCTTGGCGTGCGGCAGATCGCCGGCGAACTGGCAGGCTAGGAGTCCTGCCCAGCCGGCTTTTTTGGGTCGGACGTGCCATCCTCCGCGTCGCAAGCCGCGTCGAGGCCGATCGCCACCTGGTCGGCGTTGTCGGCCGTCACGAGGGCCGCGGCCTTCTCGCGAGTGAAGTCCGGGTGGTTCTTGCGAGCCGCGAGCCAGAGCTGCAGCGCGACGCCGGCAGGCGAGTAGGTGAGCTGCATGATTTCCGCATCGGTCGGCGTGCGTTTGCCGTTCTTGGCCTTGGCGAACTCGCGGATGAGCAAGAGCTGGCGTTCAGGAGAGAGCCCGTTGAGGTCCGCGTCGCAGAGCCCCTGCGTCTCGCCGACCGTCGGCTGCGACAAGACCCACCGCTGCATGAGCAGCAAATCGTTGGCGGACGGCTTTTGGACCAAGAGGGTTCGCTCGCCGATGACGAGAACGCCGGGCGTGCCGGCGACGGCCGCTTGGTTCGACAGCTTGCTCATTAGGAGTGAACCACGATTTCCTGGGAGTACCCGGTGATGTTGAGTCGGACAATGTCCTCGTCCTCGTCGTTGATGAATTTGACCTTCTCGATGATCGCGTTTTGCGTCGTGATCTTCTTGCCCGACAGGCCCTTATTCAGGACCATCTTGACCGACGCGCCCCGGTTGATACCGATGGCCGCCGGGTCCTTGTTGTCGTCCCAAGGCATCTCGATCGAGAACGTCGTATCGACGATCGTCATCTGCCGTTGCTTGTGGCCGAGCGACGTGCTGTTCGTTTTGTTCGCGAGGACGGCGGTTTCCTCGACTTCCCACTTGGCGACGCCAATGGCAATATCGGTGCCGGTGACTGTGACCGCTCCACCCGCGCCAGACCAGGTTGCCATCGCTCAGCCCTCCATCGGTGTGTCGCGAGAACCGCCGCCGGCCGGCGTGGTCAATAGCCAACGATGATGACAGTCGCGTCGAGCGCCGTCGCCGACGAGTTCCGAAGCCGCATGATATCGCCCGTGCCCGCCGTCACTGTCCATCCCGCGTAGGGGTGGGACAGCCGAATGTGATCGAAGAAGGTCAACTTGTCGGACACGTCTGCGAACGGGCCAATGAACGCGTTGGCGACGGCCGCCGGGCCGATTTCGAGCTTCTTGGTCCCGTCCGGAGAGTTGATGATGACCAGGATTTCCTTGATCGCCGCGAACGTCAAAGTGTTGCCCTGATCGTCGATCAGGCTGCCGGCGAGATCGAGGTCCTGATTGGTCGTGCCCGCGATCGTGTACACGTTGACGAACATTTTGTTCGCCTGATCGGTCCCCGTGCCCGTGGTGTACGTCTTCACGAGTGGCGGCATCGAGTTCTGGCCGAGCTGGAACGCCGTCTGTGTCGATCGCTGGGACGCGCCCTTGACGTAGGTGCCGTTGGCGTTCGTTTGGAATGTGGCCCCCAGCGTGTCGGCTCCCGCGTAGATCGCGAGCGCGACGAGAATAGCGATTCCGAGAATGCAGGCACTTGCGATCATGTTCAGTTCCCCTCGATCAGCACTCGCCATTCCATCGTCGCCAAACACACGTCCGACGCATTGCGGGGAGAATCCTCGACGTTCAACTCGCCCGTCCCCGTCCGAATATCAACCACCTTGATCGCTTCGGGCACGGTCAGGCCCGGCATCATCGCCTCGATTGCCGCGCGGGCCGTTCCGCCCGCGCTAAACTTGTCGGCCCCCGCGTCGCCCCACACGCTGATCCGCACGGCGAACAATCGGTGATACCGGCCGTCGGAGATCCGCACGATCGGCTCGGCCGTCACAACGAGCATCGCGTAAGAAGCGACGGCTTGCTCGTTGACCTTCCCGTACCAAATGCCGCCCGGACAATTCACACGGGCCAGAGTCACTTGCCAGCGACCCATCACGCCGGCGGCGACGTGTTCGGGGCCGACCATCAGCCGCCCCCGGTCTGCTGTTGCGCCACGCGAGCCACCACGGCCTGCAATTGCGCGTTCATGTCCTTGGCCGTCTCTTCGATCCCCTTGCGGTTGTGCTCGTCGTGTAGCCATTGCATGTAGAACGCGTTGGCCGCGTAACCGACGTCCACGAATTGCTGCTTGCCGATTTCGCCCGGCGACGTCGGCTGGTACATCACATTGGCCTGCCCGAAGCCCGTTCGCTTCTTCGGGTACTCGCCGCGTCGTGACGGCGTTTTATACGGCCGCGGGTTGGCGATGTTGATCCGTCGCTGGTGCTCGGCAACGAGCGTTGTGGCGGCCGCGGCGAGAGCCAGGCCGAGCCGTTCGGCAATGCCCTTGTAGGCCAGTGTCACGTTTTGTTGGATGCTTGCGGCGCCGGCCATTTACGTGCCCTGTTAGACTCCTGGACTCTAACAAAGCGCGGCTTAATTCCGCCTACTGAACGATCTCCAAGTCGAGTTCCTGGAGCACGTCGAACCGGTCGGCCGATCGCCAGCCGGTGATCTGGTAGACCGTGCCGTCGGCACCAATGAGCCGCCAGTTGGCCGCCGGCCGGATCCGCCGACCGACCCACGCCGTGAACTGGCGAACCGCCTGACGCTTGCCGAGCCGATCCTCGGCCGCGACCTCGGTTTCCTGGATTCGGGCGGGAAGGTCGGCGACGGCCGTCGTGTAGGCCGGCTGACGAACGCCGGCAGCGTCCTGCTTGGCGTCGGGCTGTTGCAGCGTTACCAGCTCGCTAAGATCGGCGGAAAGAACAAAGTTGCGCGTGACGAGTCGCCACCAGGTGGACCACGAATTGAGAGCGGCTTCGAGGATGGTCCACTCGACGCCGTTGACGTCCTGGATGCGATCCGACAGCTTGGGAATCGTGTCGGGCGGGAGCAGCTCGGCCGGAATGAGCCACACGAGGTCCTGCCCGGTGTACGCGCCGCCCGACGCGGCCAGTTCCTTCCACGCCAGGGCCCTGCGCTTGGCGGTCAGCGGAGTGAGCCCGTAGTCGATCGTGCCGCGCTCGGAGAGCAGCCCGACCGACTCGAGATTGTCCCATGCCTTCCAATCGCTGCGGATGTTCACGGCTTAGCTCCCAATCCAGGTCGGTTGCACCCACAACGCCCACGGCACAACGAACGGCTCACCGGTGACCGGCGTGAACCGCACATCGACGCGGAATCGGCGCGGCTTCGGGTTGCCGGCGAGGTCCTCTTCGGGCGTCCAGGCGAACGCCGAGGCGGGCACGGTGAACGCGAAGTTGTAGCCGGTCGTATCGGCGTCCCAAGCGCCGCCGGTTTGCAGCGTGTCGAAAATCGACGTCGCGATCACGATCGGGAGCAAGGCCCCGGAAACGTCGGCCTCCAGGTCGCGGACCTGGTACGCGATCGCAGCGAGCGTGGCTTGCGTGATGTTCGCGTTGTTCGCGCCCACGACGCGCGCGAGTAGCACGGTCCCCGAGCGCGAAATGGTTCTCCCGCTGATGACGCCCACTGTCTGACTCATAATTCACCTTTGGTCTGACCGGCTTGTGCGCCGGGCGTGTGCGTGGATGCGGCCGCAACACGGTAATAACCACCGACGAGCAGCGGCCCCTTTACCGGAACCGGCGTCTGCCTGCGCCGGAACGCCGCGAACGGATCGGAGTACAGTTGGCGCACTTCGGATGCCGACAGGGCCCGGTTGTAAATGGCGATGGCATCGAGTTGGCCGTTCCAGTAGGCCGTGCCGAACCCCGTGTTGTCGCGGCCGATTCGCAGCGACAGGTTGTTGTTAATAATCGATCCAGTCGATGCAGTCTGCGCACCGAGTTGCAACCCGTCCAAGTAAAGCGTGATGTTCGCGCCGTCGTAAGTAACTGTCGCATGGTGCCAGAGCGAATCCTCGATAGACACAGACCGACTGACAGTGACCGTCGAGAGGCCGCTCAATCGCACTTGCAATTGGTTGCCCGTGTCGTCGTAAAGGAACACGTAAGAATTCGAGTTCCCCCACCGGCTGATGATCGTTTTGTACTGGCCAGCGGAAGCCCCCAGCCGTCGCACCCACGCTGACATAGTTATCTGCGCCGTGATGCCGAGCGTCGAATGATTCGGTACGTCTATGTAGTCATCGACGCCGTCGAACGTCAAGCAGTCGCCAAACGGGCCACTCGACCATCCCGACGTAGCTGTGAAGTTGGTAAGCGTCCCGTTGTTCCTGTTGGCCGAATCGTAAATCTTCGGGCCGCCGCCCTCGTCGAACAGCCAGGCCGAGACGAGCCCCTCGCCCAGCCGATGCCCGTAGCTGAGTCGCGCTCCCTTCGGTGGCTTGGCCCGGTAGCTGCTCATAACGCGGTCAACTCCTGAGCGTGGCACTCGACCGTAACATCTTGCCCCGTGTTGCCCGTGAACGTGACGTTGACGAACATCGCCGACGGAGGAATCTCGACCGAGAAATCGGTCACGGCATTATTCGTTACGGGTGCCGTCTGCCGGCTGAACTCCCTCTTGTCGCCAGTCACGTCTCCCGTGTAAACCACGAAGTCGCAGCCGATGGTTGGCCCGGTTGCCCCGTTCGTGATACGGGCGCACACCAGAGCGCCGTACTTCGTGGACAGGTCGAGTTCGGTTGCGTTGACGGTCGCGCCAGCCCCATTGCTGACGCTCGCGAGTAGGATTCTGCTGGTTTTTGCTGCGGGCATTAGCTGTTCAGCACTGTCGTCAGTGCAGCCTCCAGAGTTGTTTCGCGGGCACGCTTGGCGGTCTCCGCCGTCAACGCATCGGCAAAGGCTGTTTTGATTGCTGCGCGAGCAGCCGCTTTGAATTCGGAGCGCATCGAGAACACGAACGGCACGACAAAGGCCGACGCATCGGCAAACGTGCCGACAATGGTGCCGACCTCGGCGCCGCTCGCCGCCTTGTCGCCGTCAAGCTCTATGTCAACTGTCCACGGCATGTCAACCTCCCCCGGGTCCTCCAGCATTGAACAAAACTGCGGCCTTAACGCCTCCCACGTGTATAGTCGCGGCCCTTGCTCCGCCCTCGTCCACGACCGCCGCCTTTGCGCCGCCAACGTGCACAATCGCAGCGGGAACGTGGTATGGGCCGAGGATGTAGACCACAGACCCGACGAGCAGGCGATAGGCTCGCTGGCTCCATACGCTGAAATCCTCGGGCGACCAATCAACCCAAAATTCACGGCGACGTGGTAGCGGGGCATTGACGACCGGGGGCACACCGCTGGGGAACTTGATTCGCCGACCCGGCCAAACCAGATCGTCAGCCAGCTCGAACGCTTTCCTGCGAAGGGCGGCGGGAACAAGAGCAATGGGCGGCACGAGTCGAATGAATCGAACCGGCCACGGGCCGGCGTCGGCCTCCTCGCTCCACGCCGCGAGCCGATTTCTTGGCGGATAGGTAGGTCCTGCCCGTGTTTCGCGAGCGATCCGTTTTGGCCACTGCCAGGAAGCTTCGGGCTCATCCTGCCAATTTGCTGTCGGCCGAAATCGCGGCTGACTTGCCGCCGCGATCACCTGCTGAACGATCCGCCGCTGGGCCGCGACTGGCCACTCGACTTCGGGCGACGGAAAGTCGAAAACATCGCGATAAGGCAGCGGATCGTTGACGATGGGCGCGATGCCACTGAAGAACCTGATCGGCCGCGACAATGGCCAGATCTCGTCAGCCAGGTCGAAGGGCAGCAGTCGCCGATATGCAACCTGAGAGGCGGCCACGATGACGTCGGGAACGTATCGAACCGTGCGAGCGACCGCGAACCATGCGTCGCTTTCGTCGGGCCACGCCGACAGCCTGTTGCGTGGCGGGTACGTTGGCCCGCTGCGGACTTCGCGCGGCGGACGTTGCGGCCACGTCTCTTCGACAACGTCCCACGGGGGCGGGCGGGTCGCTCGGAACTGCCGTTGGATTTGCAGATCGGGATTGACTCGCCGCTGGATTGGGGTTGCCCATTCGGATTCGTTCGGCCAGTCAGTCGCACGGATCGGCGGGCGAGGCTGGTTCGCCACAACCGGCGACGAAACGATCCGCCGCTGGGCGGTCGCTGGCCACTCCACTTCGGCTGGCCACTCGGCAGGCTGGTCGCGAGACGGGAGTGGGGCGTCAACAATGGGAGGTATGCCGACGAAGAACTTGACGCGGCGTTGCGGCCAGTCGGACCAATCGGCGGCATCGTCCCAATCGACGGTACGCGCCCGGCGCGGCTGACTGGCTACTCCGCCTCCGGCGTCCGCGTCCCACTGCCGATCAAACCACGATTCGACGACCAGCGTGCCGCCGAACCAATGCTTGATATCGAAGCTCGGATCGTAGGTCGCTTTGATCGACATGTTATCTCGGCAGATCCGCCGGCCAGATCGCCTTCAGCTCATCGATTGTCTGAGCACTTTCCGCGTCCAAGGTTTGCGGGGCGTCTCGCAACGCCTGACGCTTGGCTTCCACCGCTGCCGCCTCATCAGTCTTGCCTTGTCCAATCGCGCGTGTGTAGTCACGGTCAAGAACGCCCAAGGCAGCCAGTCGCCGGCTGCGCATCTTCTCGATGTGCAACCGGCGAGCGTGTGGCATGTCGTGATGGAACCCGGCGTCCGTGTGCCGTAGCGCGTTGCGGTATGTCCGGTCCTTGGGAATCGAATCCCAGGTCACGACCTTGTACCGAACCGGCTGCGGCTTCGGTAGGCCGTGCCGGTCCGTCAACGGGAACGCTTTGCTGATTTCCGCAAAGATGTTCGCGTCGGACGGCGAACGGTTCCAAACGCCCGGCGTTTTCGACCACACCGCGCCGAACGGCAGCGTAGGTGAGCTGGCCCGAACCATGAAGCTCATCACAGTCACGGTGCCGTCATCCATCGTGATTGCGATAGGCACCTGGTCATCAAGAGTGTGCTTCATCGCTGACCTCTTAGTTTCCTGACTGACGATCTTGTGCCTTATCCATGAACGACTGCCTCACCCGAAGTAGTGAACGCCCAATCAATCTCAGTAGAGGCAAGGCCGGTTACTCGGATGCGCATGTCTGAATCGACAGCATCGACTGTGACTGCCGCCAGAACCAAAGCTATGAGGTCTGCCGCGGTTCCCTTCGTGGCCAGCAACGTCAGCCCAAACACTGTCAAGTTTCCAGTGTCGCGCTTGAAGCCGACCTCAAGAAACCAGACCTTCGCTGCGCCGTCAGAAACACGGCGAGCGCTCACTCGAATCACCCTGAAGCCAGCAGCGTTTTCGATGATCGTTTCAGCGGACAGCGTGTGTTGCGTGGCGTCGGAGAACGTCGCGACGCCGTTGAATCCCTGACTGTCTAAAGTTGCGCTCATGTCCGATCTCCGTTATTGGTCCCCGTATCCGCAAGCAAACCAGGTCGTAGGGTCTTCCAGGGCGGCCGTGATGGCTGTTCCGTCATGAGTCTCAATGTTCACTGCGCCGGCCGTCTGATCCGCAAGACCGACGCGTACGAACTTCAGATTGGTCACGGTCATCGTGTCGGACGTGCTTTCGCAGGTGGCTTGACAGCACCAGTTGGCTGAAGAGAAGTCGGTGGCGATTGTAATGACCGTAACGCCAGCCGCGGCATCCGAGACGCTCGTCACGTTGTACGATGCGTCGTTCACCGAACCGGGTGCGGTGCTCACCCAAAACTTGCAAGCCGACGGATGATACTGAGCGACGCTCGGCGTGACTACCACCGTCGCACTTGTGCCCGCCTCCATTTCCGCCTTGGTGGCCAGCGGCCCCAGGCCCATGTAGGGCTTGCCGTTCGCGTCGTAGTAGACCCAAATGCCGTTCTCGCCGTAGACCAGAGATTCGCCGGCCGCGAGCGTGACTGTGAAAAGTTGCTCTACAGTCGTGCCGTCGTCATGCGTGACTGTGACGATTTCGGCCGCGCTCGCGTGGTTGTTACGGATGTTGATATGGCGAACCGAGCGCTGAGTGCTGACCGCTGGCGAAGCTACAATCGTGGTCGTTGTCGCGGTGGTGATATCGGCCGTGTTCGTTCGGCCCGGCGTGATCGTGCCCGAAGCGTTGTCCACCCAGGACGCATGGACTTTGATGGATGAACTACCAGTCCCGGTGACAACGCGAACCAGGTCGCTCGTGCTGGTCAATAGGAGCATTGATTTTCCCCGCAGTGAACGACCAAATGAACCCGGTCCACCGGCCCGCGATGCACAATCTCGTGCGGCCTGTCGATCCGCACTTCGTACAGCCAGCCCGCTTCCATATGAACCTCTTCGCCTTCGTCCGGCCAACGCATCGTCACCAGCGGATGCGTCACAAGCGGGACGTGATACCGCCGCTCGATTACCTTCGCCGACTGATGCTGCTTCGGGTCAACGTGCAACGGAATCCCCTGGCCCGCCGGAAGTTTCCGAAGGCACACACTCAGTATCACGCCGTCAAGTCGCAAGCTCTTCGCCAACTCAAGCGCCCACTCTGGTAGCGGATCGGCGAGCCAGCCGTTCGTTCCGCCCGTGTCCCGCCACGTCACGCCGACCAGTTTCACGATGGCCACGGACACGTCAACCGGCTTGATCTTGCGGTGCATCATGCGGCCACCAGGGGAAGCCAGAGGCTCGCAATGGGCTGTTGCTGGAGCGTCACGGAGTTATCGCCACCTTCCCACACATCGACCGACGCTGATGTTTCACTGCTGGAATATGCAAGGCCAGGCTTGCCAGACGCAATGTTGAAGTCGGTCGCTGATGCGAAAGGCGCTCCGCCATTGATGCTCACATCCAACGCACCACCGATAATTCTGAACTTGAACGTGGCGCCGTCACTGAATGCTTGTGTGCCGGTCGCAAGACCAAACAAGGCTCCGGCTGTCAATAAGCTAAGGTCCCAATTGTTACTAGCTGCATGGTCAATCGCAAATCTGTAAAACGTCGTTGCGCCGGTCGCACCACGCAACGAAAGACCGATCCCAGAGCCGCCCCCGGTCGTCCCGGTTACTGTTAATTGCGACTGGCTATATTGATCGTTTGGCCACGTCACTCCGCCGTCGTAATATTCACGGGCATCCAAATCAGCGTTACGAACTGCTTTGTTGCCAGTCAAATTGAAAGCCAGATCGCCTGCAACATTTCGGCTTCCCCACGGACTCGCTAATGGAGCCTCATCCGCACGATCGAAACTGTCGGAAGCCAACACGCTCACAGCGTCACCCCCTGCAAAACGATCGGCCCAACCACAGTTGGCCACTGGTCGCCAATGCTCTTGAGGATCGATCGCAGTTTCGTCGCCCCCGAGAGTCCTGCTGTGCTAAGACCCAATGCCGTTGCCGCAGCGATCAGCGCAGCTTGCACCTGAGCCGATAGCGCATTGAACGCGGTGTCGAGCGTCACCGTGCCATCGAACAGGAGCGGGCCTTGAATATCGACCCCGTTGTATTTCTGCATGAACAGACAGAACGTGCAGGAGTAGTGCATGATCGATTGGTAGAGCGTCCCGGCGATGACCCAATCGGCTGGCAAGTTGTAGGTCTCTAGTTTCGCTTTGACGGTCGCGAGCGGACCGGCTCCGACGTTGTTGGCGAGCGGCGGGATTTTCGTCACTGTCGCATCGGTAACGAGTGTCGCGTCGTCCGCCCCGCTGATGCTCTCAACGCCGACGATCCATGTATCTTGAATGCCCATGTAGAACTGTTGCTTGGCGTAACTGACGAGCGTCGTGTACCAATATTTCCCGTAGTGCCGCGCGTAGCCCTTCACGGGGTCGGTGTCAATGACACCAGGCATGACGTAGAAGCTAACAGCCATCGCGACTCCAAAGGAAAAGGCCCGCCGCGAGACTCGCATCACGCACGGGCCGGGGACGTGATTCGATTGGGCCTAGTGGGCGTGCTGCAACGCCCGGGCCGCCTGGCCATGCGAGAGCGTCGGCAACAGCATGGCCTTCTCCACTAGATACTGCACGCCCTGACCCTTCAAGCGGATCGCCTGCATCAGCAGTTCGGCCGATCGCCAGGTGTACCGAAGACGATCGCACCAGCCGAACACGAGCGAGACCTGACCCGCGTGAACGCCGATCTTGATTTGCTCCTGTTCCCGCTTCAGCGCCGGGACGTTTATCAGGTCGTTCTCGTCGCGGGCGTCGTTGATCGCCAGCTCGAGGGAGTCGGCCAGGTCGAAGGCATCCTGGTACGGGATCAGAACGCAATCGGCCGGCCGGTCGAGAACGACCATGATCGACCGGTCGGGCTCGACTTCAAACGAGACGTTCATTTACCCGAGTTCCTCGAACAGGATAACTGCGATGAACGTGGTCGCGCCGGGGGCGGCCGGGAACTTCAGCCCGATGATGCCGACGGCGTCCACGAAGTAAAGCGCCTTCGGATTGACCGGCAATACCCAGCCGTTCAGATAATTGAACGCGCCTTCGCCGATCACCCCCGTGTCCGTCCCCTCGGCCGAGGCGTTAGTGCCGGTCGCCGACGTTCCGCCCACGGCCGACGCGGCCGGGTCGGTGGTTGGCCCCAGCTTTTCGGGCGTCTGCGTTGTCACGGTCGCGGCCGCGGACTTGCGGTTGAGCTGGGCTCGCAGTTGCGTGCTGGTCGTGGTGGACGACTGATCGATGGTCGCGGCGATGATCTGGAGCGGGACGGTAGCCCCGGCCTTGATCTGAATGATTGTGATCGCCGTCGAGATCGACACGGCGGACAACGCGACCTTGTAAGATCTCGAAGCGGCAACGGCCATGATCTTCCCCTGCGTTTGCGGTTATCGGTTCGACGAGTTGCCGACGTTTACGGATCAACGCCAAGGTTCGCCGCCAGCCGGGCTCGCTTCTCTTCGCACGCCTGCATGACGATCGAATCGGGAGTGCCACTGGGCACGTTGATCTGGTCGTGGATCACGTCGCGTTGTCCGTCGGGAACGGCCTCGAATTTCATTTCGCCCATGCTCGGATGGATCGGCGGATGGGAGGTTGGCAGTAAGACCGTGTCGGTCACCGGGCCATCGTCGTGCGTCCACTCGACGGCCACGCAGTCGATCAGATGCTCGCCGACCTTCGTCGTAGTGCGGCCGATGATCTTGTAGTTCAGCTTCGGCATATGTACTCCACAAGGTTCGCTATCAGTCGTCCGCAAACTCCCACCCGAACGGCAGCCTACCTGTCTTCGGGTCTACGTGTACTTCGGGCGGCGGCGGCCCGTGAATCTCTTCGGGCTTGTCCACTTCCGCGATCTTGGCGATCGGCACGAGTTCGGCCGTATCGTCGTTTGGACCGTCAGTGCGCGACAACGACATAGTTGACCCACCCACTCACCTGAACGGCGCCGCTCGTGTTGAGAACGAGCCCTTCGCCGACCGGCGTCTCAAAGTGGCCCGACAGGCCGCTAAGCTCCATGCCGGCGAAACTCGGGGTGATCTGGCCGCCCGTGGCCATTGTCATTGGCCCGGTAAGGTCCGCTCCACCCGTGCCCTTGAATTTCGCGACGACAGCGCCGGCCGCAACGAGCATGAAGTTCACGACCCGGATTTTTAGACCAGGCTTGGCGGCGACGATCGTCGAGTCGCCGCCGGCTGCAAAACTGATCGGGACGGAAGGAATCACTCAAGCTCTCCCACGGCTGCGGATCAGGATCGGGCCCTGCAATTTCTGGATGATCCCGGTGACCTTGTCGATCCGCTCCAGCATCCCGTCTCGCCACTGGTCCCAGTTCATCGTTTCGCCGTCGAGCGAGTAGCTGGGCTTCGGTCCGTTGGCGATCTGGTAATCGGTCTCGGTCGTCAGCAGCGTCACGAACTTCGTGCGCAGGGCGATCAGGGACGCAGCGTCGGTACTGGCAGCCACGATTCGCCCTTCCTCACGCGACGCCAGCGGCCAACACGTCTTTGGTCAGCGGCGTGTCGAGCGGCACTTCGCCGACTTCGAACGGGTGCTCCGACGAGATAACGCCGGATTCGACTTTGAACGCAAGCTGGGCGTTGGCCTCGTCGTAGGCCTCGACAACGCGGGACGGCACGTGCTTCAGGCCGACGTTGAAGCGTCGCAAGCTCCCAGCGATCGCCGGGGTTGGCGTTGCGATTGCCGGTGCCTTGAGGGCCGCGTTCTCGGCCTCCAGTTCGGCCACGCGGGCCTTCATGGCGGCGAACTCCGATGCATCGGCCGTCGCGACCGTGTCTTCGCCGTCGCCCGTGGCGCCAACGATCGTGTCGAGGGGTTCGTCCTCGAAGTCGTCAGCTTCGGACCTGTTTCGGTTTCTCGCCATGTTCCCCTCGAAAGTTGCCTGTCCGCGATCGCCGTCGCCGGCGGATTAGTTCTTGGATCGCACGACTCGCCGCGGTTCGTACCAGAACGGGATGCCGCGCTCATCGGCCTTGGCGTAGAGAACGATGCCGCGGTCGATCATCTCGACCGTGTTCGGGACGGCCTGCTGAACGCGTAGCGGCCAGTTCTGGGCGTACTTGAGGGCCTTGCCCGACTCGAACGCCCACCAGTATTTTTCCGCATTGACGGCGGACAGGTTGAGCCCGTCGGCCGCGACGCAGCGGTTGTACACGATCGGGCTGGTGATGATGTTGAACTGGCCCTTGTACGCGGCCTCGCCAACGCGAACGTACTGCGGCGTCGCGACTGCGCCCGGCGCGTCGCGGTACTGCACGCCGACGGCCAGGTCGCCGAACGTCTGGCGAGCCGCTCGCATCTTGCCCATGTTGACCAGCACGGCGTTGGGCTGGATCAGGACTGGCGTCAGCGATTGCGGATCGACCATGTTCCGGAATTTGATGAGCACCGTCTCCATGTTCGCTTCGTGGAGCAACTCGTTAGAGGCCACGTCGTTGTCCCACGTGCCAGCGACCTGGTACGTATTGAACGACGTCCCCATGAACGAGTACGTGTTGTTGACACCAATGAAGGCGTCGATGCAGCGGACTTCCTTGCGGTAGCCGAGCCACGTTCCGAGGTCTTGCGCCTCAGTGACGGCCTGGCCGGTCAGGTCAAGGAACACCATTTCCTGGGTCACTTCGACGGACAGGGCGTTCTCGACCGTGCGTGGCTGGGTGATCCAGCGCTCGCCGACCTGCACACGCTTCGTCGGCATGCCTGGCAGCCGCTCTTCAGCCGCGTCGCCGATGCGACTCGAGCCGATCACCTTGCGGCCGTCGAACATTTTGGTCGCGTCGGCGGGTGCCAGCACGTCGGCGATGAAGGCCGGATTCTGCCAGCCCTCCATCACACTGATTTCGAGCAGGCCCGCGATGACGGCAGTGAACGCATTCACGTTCGCGTAAGCGCCAGGCCCGACCGCGCCTTCACCGGCTTCCAAAAGGTCGGTGCGCATACTGCCGAGTGCGGCCCCGAGCTTCTTGCTGCCTGGCTCATAGAGATCCTCGAACAGATCGTCGCCGAGCAGTCCGCGGCCAAGCGCATTGAACGAGAACGAGGACGGCTTGAGCCGCCCGCCGGCAGACGTAGTGCCGTCGGCCTCCATGACGTCGCCGAACTTCGGCGATCCGTTGGAGTCCACGTGCCGGCAGCCGTCCCGATCGGTCAGGCCCATCAGGTGACAGGTTTCCCGAACGAACTGTTGCGCGTCCCCGTGGCAGTGGGACTCGAACAGGTCGCGGACGTCGGACTTGCGAAATGGCATGGCTCGCCTCGGGTCGGTTGTCTCTTCGTTCGGTTGTCATGGGCGGCAATGCGCCCGCTATCGTTTACGCGTTGGCCGGATCAGACGGCCGTGATGCCGAACCAGGTGGTGCCATCGCACCAGAAGATGCCGCGGCCGTTCTGGGCCACAACCTTCACCGTGCCGGCAGCCGGGTTGCGAACGGTGATGGAGTTGGCACCGCCCGAGTTGTTCACGATGTAGAACACGAGTCCGGCGGACTGAGCCTCGGCAGGCAGATCAACGTTGCGGGCGGCCGTCGGAACCATCGTCTGAACCGGGTTGCTAGCGACAGTAAGAACCGTTGCCGCGTCGGCCATCGCCGTAGAGGCCGTGCCCTGGAATCCACCGATGCCGCGACGCCGCATGAACGGCTCGGCAAGAACCCACTTGCTCACCAGCCGGCAGCGGACCTTCGTTACGGCCGACGGCTCGCGCTTGACGCAGATACCGATTGCGAGCGCTGGGTTGCTTACCTTGTTGACTTGCTGGTTGTAATTCAAGGGCGTGGCGGATCGGTCCACGGCCACGTAATCGCCGAACTCCCACGTCAGAGACGGGCAGTCCGCGTCGAAGATGCCGTCGGCGACAATCGTTCGCCGCGAGTCGTTCCCCGTACTCGTTTCCGCCGCCAGCCGTTGATCGACCATGACGCCGGCGAACAGGTCGGCAAAGTCGCGCTGGTTGAGCACGAGCGAGCCGAGGTCGGGCCGGGCCGAGGCCGTCTTGAACACGCCGGCGGCGGAGTCGAACCATAGCAAGTCGCCGACGGCCACGGCCGTGGACGCCGGGAACGGGCCGACCGCGTTGCGGTTATCGCAGAGGGCTTCTTTGATGCTCATCGGTCAACTCCGTCGGTCGTTCGTTTGGTCGGGTGCAGACGCTTGTACGTGGTTCGGTCGGTCGATCAGCGGAAGCGGTTGAGCAGCCCCTTCACGGTTGCCGGCAGCTTCGGGGCACCGTTCGCCGTCGTTCCGCCTCGGGACTCGGCGACGTTGCGGCCGGTACCGCTCGGCGTTCGACTGCGCGGACCTCGGCCCGGCTTTGCCTCGCCGCCGGCGTTGGCCAGTTTGTACGCCTCGGCAACTCGCTTCTGGGTCGCGGCCGCCGTGATGCCGAGCAAATCGGCGAGCTGCTCTTTGGTCGGCGTGAAACCGAGTGACTCGCATAGGTCGCGGGCCTTGTCCTTGCGCTCCATCGTTTCGAGCCGGATGCGGAGCGATTCGGTCTTGTCTTTCTTGTCTGCGTCGCCGCCTTCGTCGCCCTCGGTCATGCCGTCCTTCTTGGCCTTGGAATCTTCCTCTTCCTCGGCCGTTTCCGTTGGTACGTCGGCGGGGTCTTCGGTCGCGAGCAGCTTCTCCTCGGTCTTCAGCAGGTCCGCGATCTTCTTGATTTTGCTCTTGATGTCGCCGTCGCTGTCGAGAACGGCGACGATGGCGGCGCGGAAGCCGGCTGCCAGCGCGTCGGCCGGATCGGCCGGCGTGTCGTCCATCGGCGCGTCCATCGCGGCCGTGGCGACGGGTGTGTCGTCTTCGAGCAGGTTCTTGGCCCATGCCTTGCGCTTCTTGCTGAGCTTCGGCATTGCGGCTTCGAGCAGCTCGCGGAGGTTCTTCGCTGGCATGGCCTGAGACTCCCAGAGATTGCGGTTCGTGGCCGGCTTATCGACCAGGTCGACGGACCGCACCAGTTTAATTTCCTCAATCAAGAGACGGCCATTCTTGACCGTCTCTCTGCCTGCCCGCGCGTTGTGGCTGAGGCCATAAACGCCGAGGCCGCGTTCCACGTCCTCGACGACTGTTTCGGCAAGGTCGTGAGATTTCAGGTAGTGCAAATCCGCACGCAACGAGTCGTTCTCGAATCGCACATTGCGGAGTTGGCCGAAGGTATCGTGAACGTCGCGTGAGACACCGGGGTTGCGGCGGTCGGTTGGATGGTTGACGCGGACTGTGACGCCCTCGTACAGGTCCACTGCTTTTCGCATCGCGTCGGGCGTGTACTCTGTGCCGGCCGGCGCGTTTTCGTCGTAGACGTTGTTGCTGTTGCGGCCGAGGACCTTGACCCCGTAAATGATCCCCTTGTCCTTGTCGACCTTCAGCGGCGAGCGTTCGCCTTCCATCGTCTCGGCAAGCTCGCGGCCACGGGCGACCGCAAGCCACGCTGCGCGGCGGAAACTTCGGTTGCGCGTTTTCGTCGCGGTGGCGGCCATGTAGGGATTAGAACAAAGGGGGGAGGGATTATGCGCCGGCAGCGGTGTAGAATTCCGGGCATGGGCGCGATCAGACTCTCTATCGATGACGACGGCGGACTCGTCATAGGTCCAACACCGGCGTCAGATATCCAAGACGGGAGTAAGATAACACAAGCAATTGCTAATGAAGATGCTATCTGCTACGATCCACCCAAAGGGGCTCTGGAGATCGTAGACGTGTCCCGCAAAATCGAAGTGCCGAATCTCGACAAGATCATCCGTCGCTATCTGGCCGGCGAATCTATGAAACAACTTGCCGATGAACTCGGCATCAGTCGTGGGCAACCGGCTTACCCCCACAAGCCCGCCGCCGGACTCTACCGGATTTTCATAGCGGCTGGCGTCCAGCTCCGCAGCCCGTCCGAATCGCAATTGGCGAAGAACCGCCGGGTCGCTCCCGCCACTCGTAAGCGTTGGGTCGCGGCCGCGCATGTCGCCCGTCGCGGCATGAAGGACACTGACGAGACGAAGCTCAAGAGGGCTGCTTTCAACCAAGCCACACTGATCCGATCCTGTCCGTCGGACGACGCTCTCGTTGGTGCCGTCCGTGGCCTGGGAATCAAGGTCACTCCGCAGCTTGCCGTAGGCCCCTACAATCTCGACCTGTCGTTCGACGAAATCCCGCGCGTCGCCGTGGAAATCGAAGACGGTGCAGCGTTCTACGCTCGTCGCACCAAGTTGCTCAAACGAACGAAAAGCCTCTTGGATCAAGGTTGGGCCATTTTGTTCGTCCACCGACGGCAAGGCGAGCTGGTCTTCCCCGACGTGGCATACAAGTTGGTCGCCTTCCTTGAGTTGGCCCGCCGCGACGAATCCACCCGTGGTGAGTACGGGGTGATTGATCGTCACGGAAAGCGTGCGACCCATCCGCGTTTTGATATCGACGGCTTGCCCCGCATACCTGGCTTTTGACGCTGCCTCGAAAGTCCCCTCGACAATCGCCCCTGGCAAGATGCAGTTCGGAGCCACCTGCGGCGTCCCCGCCGGCCGCTCTGATACGTCCGGTGCCTCCATCGGTGGCCGCGGCATCTTGTCGAACCCCTTCTGGCCCGGTCCCGGTTTCTTGTAGTAAACGGTCCCGTCGCGCTTCACGTGCCATTCGCGCGAGTAAGGGTTCCCGTGGACCGCATGAATCTGGTAGGCAATGACCAAGTCGCCGAGTTGATCGTACGCCTCCATCTGCACCTCGTGCGCAACCCGCACGCCCTCGGTGCGAGCCACTCGACGCGCCGATGACTGTACGCCCTGCACGGCCGGTCGGACGTCCTTCGCAATCTCGGCTATCGTTTTGCCTTCGGCGAACCCGGCCGAAATGATGCCGCTCAAGAGGTCGGGCGACGCCAAGTGAGTCAGCGCGTCGATGCGTGCCCGCCAGTCGCTTTGAAAAATAATGCCGTTGACCGTGAATTCGGACGGCGCCGGGATGATCTTGGCCGAGAACTCTGAGGCACTGATCGCTTCCTGCAACTCGCCTTCCTCGCGCATCGCTCGTTCCTTGACGTGCTCGGGCAGTTTCTCCGCCAGCGAATCGACTGTGAGTGAGTGAGCTTCACGGGCGACGCGGCGGAAGTCCTCGGCCAGCCCGGCCGTGATGCGATTAGCCAGGCCCTTGAGAATGCGACTGACGCGGACGGCAATCGCCGACGGATGCCCGCCATGCTTCATGGCCGCGAGCAACTCGTCCCAGACTTCGCGGACGACACGCTCGGCAGCGTCGGCCGCTCCGTTGGCATGGCTGACCAGTTTGTGCTGATCGTGGCCCAGCGCGGAGCGTAAGCGCGATGGCGTGCGGAGTCGGGTCATTGTTGCGGCGGCCCGATGGCGGCGATGACGCGACGGTGAGCCGTGCCGTCGGCGTCGCGATCGTACCAGAGATTGGCAAACTCGTGGACATTCAATCGTCGCGGCCCGGCAAGCGGGTCTTGATAGATCACGCTGTCGCCTTCGACCGCCGTCACGACAACGTAGTGGCCGGCCGCGAGCTGTTCCTGATCGACCCGCGACGAGCCCGACGATTGGATCGGCACCAGGCACGGCCAGCCCCACGCGGTCAGCCGGCGAAGATCGTCAATCGTCGCGCGAGAGTAACGAGCGACCTGAAGTCCGCACGCGTCGGCGTAGTCGGTGATGCGTGCCAAGTCGGTGCCGTCGGCGACCGTCGTTCCGAGGTCCTGGATTAGCTCCTCTTGCGTCCGCTCGATTCCGTAGTGTGCGAGGATAGACCGCATTGCCGCCGGCCCACAGTCGAAGTTGCTGCGCTGGCGAATGTCAGGCAGCGTTGCCGGGCCTTTACCTGTCACGGTCGGTGTCGCCGTTGGCGGGTTCGCTCCGGGGACGCCTGGCATCCCTGGTATCGGCAAGATGCCGCCAGTCCCGCCGGTTTCATCCATGAACTCCTCGTTGTCCTGAGCGATCTGATCGTAGTCGCGTCCCTGCTCCTGGCAGTAACGCTGCCGACTGTCCACGCTGAGCGGGATCTCGATCGCGGCCCGCTGAGTTTCTTCCAGCTTGTTCCGCACGACCGGCGACGGAGCTTCGACCTGCACCTCGATCAACGCCTGGACTTCGTCCCAGCTCCAAGCGCGGCCGGCGGCGATCAGCGTGCCAGCCTCCGCCCGGTTGCGAAGCACGATCAGCATTGTCCGTTTGTGGGCTTCCCTGCATGGCCGCTGAACGCGAATCACACGGCGGGAGAATGGCGATTCGGCACTCAGCGCATTGGCGTAACTATTGTTCGATGCGTCGGCCGATCCGAGCCATTCGAAGGCGTTCCACTTCACGCACGCCCCACGCAGGCACGCTTGCAGAATCTGGATGTGAATCGGGGCGTTGCCGGCGATCGGGCCGGGGACGTATTTGAGCCCTTCCGCCACGTCCTCCCATCGCCCGCGGTCGTAGTAACGGTTTGGGACTTGCGCGCCGGTTGCCGATGCTCCCCGGCCGTCAGCGGCAGTGAAGTCCGCCTCGCCGTCAACGAACGCCTGGATGTCGTCCTTGCTCGCCGTCGCGTGTTCGCGGACGCCGACGATCGCCGCTTGCTGGGCGGCTGCATCGGTCATGTTCGTCCGCAGCCGACTCGACAGCTCGAGCGAATCGTACATATCGAAACAGTAGTCCGTCATCCCGCGTTTCATAGACCGCTTCACGTTGCGGCGCAAGTGAATCAGGTCGTCAGGTCTGATCTCTTCGCCTTCCGATGGGTTGTCGCCCCAGAACACAAAGTAGCCGAGCGGCTTCTGCACGTCGTTTCTCGCTGTGCGGACTCCGAACGAGTAATCAAGCGGATCTCCGTCGGGCGGCTTGGTCACCTGCTCCGGCTCTACTGTTCGGACAGTGGTGTAGCCAGACTCGTCGCAAGTGTGATCGAGAAACCACTCGCCGTCTTCGCACGATCGGTTAAATAGCTCTTCCTCCAAGCCCGGTTGCTCACCACCATACCATTGCTCGCGCTGCATGAACTCATCGATGGCCGATTGGCACGCGTCCACTAGTCCGTCGGGAACCTTTGTTGTCGGCTTCGCAGTGGAGCGGTAGGTGAAGCCCTGGCCGATGACGTAACTACAAAGCCCCTCTTGCAAACCAATCGCGTAGCTGTTCGTGGCAAGCAATACGCGAGCGCCAGCCCGGTAGGCGCCGAGCTCCTGTTCGGTCTGGTAGATCGGATAGTTGCGACCGTAGCGACGCATCCACGCACCGGCCGGGCCCGCGAACGCCGGGTCCTTCCGCGCACGGTCGACCAGGTCGACGTACGGCGTCACCCAGTCGTACGTCGCCTCCATGCGGTCCTTCGCTCGCTTGAGGCGATTACCCTTCATTTGCTCGACGATCAGCGCATTGGCGGCGCGTTGCTCGCGGAGCTGACGTCGAGTGTCGCCGGCGGGCGGATGGGTAGTGCCGTTGCGGTCGCTCATCGTTTGCCCTTTGCTTTGCCGTTCCACAGGTGAACACCCAACCGCTTCGCGTACTCGAACCCGTCCGGACCGTCGTCGTGGTCAGCGTTCGGGAACTCTTCTAGCTGCCTCACGAGCAGCCGAGTTCCCGGCGTCGCTCTGAATCTAACATTTAAGCCCGTGATATCGGCGGACATGCGACGTATGCGAACATGCTTATTCGTTCCGCCCGTGGTCAGCTTGAAGATGGGCAGCATGAACCCCCGCTCTTTGCAGATCCGAATGAACAGGTCCGCGAGCAGCTCCTGGAACTGGTCGGACTCGCAACCGAAGCCGTCGAGCGTCTTGCCCGTTTCCTCTTGCAGCCGGCGGGCAAACTCAATCCCGTCCTCGACGATCCGCGGCGTCGGCCGGCGAGCCATGTCGCACTCGACCCACAGCTTGCCGTCCTTGGTGCGGGCCAGGGCGACGAACGCCGAGTAGTCCCCGTGCTTCGCGTCCTTGCCCTTCGAAGGGTCTAGGGCGATCACCAGGAGCGTGATTTGATCTGGGTGAGGCCAGTCGTCGAACCAGATCGAGGCGGGAAAGCATTCGGCGCCCCACTCTGTTCCGCCCTCGGCCCGCGGATCCTGCTGATCGAGCGAAGCAAAGTCGCGCGGCTCCGTCAATCGCGCCTGCTCGAATTCCTCCCGCGATCGGAACCAGGGCCACAACGCCTCGCCTGGCTTGCGTGGATCGTCTGGGTGCCGCTTGTCCGTCGCCAGGCCCGGCAATGTGAGCACGTCGTAAGGCTCACACTCGCCCGTCGCCATCTTCCGCTTGATCCGGCCAACGATGTCATCCTCGTGCCACCTGGTCGTGGTGATGAGGATCCCGGCGTCCTTCGCCTGGCGTCGCCAGAACACGCCGGTGTACCAACGCCAGATCCGTTCGCGGTGGGCGGCCGAGTTGGCTTCCTCACGGTCCTTGATCGGATCGTCGATGATGCCGAGGTCGAATCGTCGCCCGCCGATGCCCACGCCGACGCCGGCGCCCTTGTAGACGCCGCGCCGGCCAGGGATGTCGAACACGTCCGAGTTGCGCCTCGGCTTGCCAGCGAGCGCCCGCACGTTTTCGCCGCCGAGTCGCACCTTGGGGAACAGCCGGCCGTAGACCTCGCTGTCCATGATCCGCTGCACGTCGCGGTTCATTTCCGCGGCCAGGTCCTGCGTGTACGAGCACGCAATCACGCGGCAGTCGGGATCGTTGCCGAAGATGAACGCGGGCAGGTTGCGCGAGCAGCCCTCGGATTTGCCGTGGCCGGGGGGCATCTCGATGATGACCCGCCGGCGTTTCCCTTTGGCGAAGTCGTCGAGGTAGCGATAGAGCAGAGCGTGGTGCCAGCCCCAGACGTAGGACTCGGGAGCGATGAACTTGGCAAAATCGAAAACATTTCGACGGGCTAGTTCCTCTTCAACCGCCTGCCTCGCCGCGTTCATATCCAGGCCCACCGGCGGCCGCCAGGAGGTCGCGGAATTGGCGGAGCTGATCGTCATTCAGTTTGGATGGTTCGAAAGGATACTGACCGACGTTGACGTTGACTGTGGCGCCTGGCGGCTTGTCGCCCAGCATACCCAGGTGCCTGGCGAGCGTGTTCAAGGCGCCGAGCTTGTCGGCGAGCTTTACTCGGATCGTGCCGCCGGCCTCGGTGATCGTCTCGCTCGCCTCGGTAACACACGCGGCCTCGTCCTCGGTGAGCCGACTCGACGCAACAAAGGTCACCCCTTTTGGTCCCCAGCTCATCACCTTGCGCGGGTCGAGAAAAGCGATGCGGCGAAGCTCATTGACAACCATGTCCGCGGTCACTTTACTCCGCTTGCCGAGTTCTTCCAGAGCAAAATCTATCGCCTTCTTTACCTCACGGTTCCTCATCATCCGCGACGCTTGCTGCTCGGCCGAGTGACCCTTCGCCTTGCCGCCAGCTCGGCGGTACGCTTCCGTCTGGTTGAGAACAGCAGGGTACTCGTCGACAAATCGCTGTTGCAGCGGCGTCAGCGGCATGCGCCGAGATTAGCAAACTATGGCTGGAATGTGTTCGGGTGAAAGCCCGGTCGGCGGCTTCGGACTGTGGGGTTTCCTCGCCGCGTATCGACTTGTCACGACTCGCTCGCCAGATTCAAACTCGATGAGAACGCTGTTCATCGTTCCCCTCGCGATGACCCGGCAGCGCCGCTTGAACAGTTCCGCGCGGCGCGGGTTGTTTTCCCAGGCGAAGTAGAGCGGGTAGGTCATGCCTCCTCCACCGGTTTCACTGGCGATACGCCGGGAATTCCCTTGACGAGCGCATCGAGTGCCCCAGCAAGATTCGGAACCACTTCGATCGGCCTGTTCGCTTCCTCGCGCATGCGACGACGCTCATCGGGAGAGGTCTTGGGAAGGATCGGGCCATTGTCCGCCTTGCCGGGTTTCCAGCCGTCGTAAAAGCCCTCCACGATTTTCGCGACCGTTTGAGGCCGCAGGAACCAATCGACGTTCGCAATCCAATTCTGCTCGTTCTGGCCCCGCAATCCGGGAACTGGAGCGACGCGCCTCAAAGCGCTCTCCCAGTTTTCGCGCCAAAACAAATCGCATAATCTCGCCTTCAGAGCTTTCTTTCGACCTTGCGTTAGCTCGCGACAGAGACGCCAGCGGTTGGATTCGGCTGAAGCGTTCCAGGTCTGGAGAAACTCATCATGAGAAGGCAACGAAACGGTTCCCCCCTTTGGGGGGTTAGGGGGGTCTTTGTCTTTAAGAGCAGGAGCAGGAGCAGGAGCAGGAGCAGGAGGGGTTTCCTGGGGAAAGCGACGTTGGTTATTTTCAGAACCAACGTCGGTTTTCTTTGGGCGTCCGCCTAAGCGCCCATTCTTCTTGGCGTTACGTCGTTTTTGGCCTAAGTAGTCAGTCCTACCTTTTGTGCCTTTGACCCGCATTAGGTTATCACGCAACCGAGAAATCAGCGCGCAGCTTTTCACTTTCTGAGCGCCCAACTCGACCCCAGCTATTGAGTCAATTATCCAGTCCTCTAAAGCGTATCTTTCGCGCTCCGCGCACTCGTTCCAAATGCGGATCATGGTGAACAGGCCGACGGCCTGAGCGTGCTCGGCAACAGCGCCAAGCTCAATTCCAAGGCGATAGAACCGCGGGTCGGTCAGGGCCTTCTGCTCCACGTTCACCCGTGCCACAATCCGCCTCCCTGTTGCTACCTGTCGCCCCTGAGCATCGCACACACCAGCGCCCAGTCTTCCGGCCGCCAAACGTCCGCCCGCACCGTCTCGACCGCCTGGAACGCCTCCAGCCACGTTTGCTGATCGCCCGTAGGCTGCTTGCCGCCGACCTTCAGCTCCGCGGCGATCAGCAGCCGCCGTCCCTCGTGAATCAGAATCGTGTCCGGAAATCCCTTGTCGCTTTTCCGGCTGTCTCGCGTGTGGTAGTAGAGCCATCCGCACCGCACCGCTTCCGCTTTGACCATCGCCTGAAATTCATCTTCGTCGATGCGCGACTCGATCGGCGCAACGGCAGCGCGGCCTGCTTCCAAGGCCAAACATGCACGCTCTTGTTCCTTGCTGACTCTCACGGTTACTCTCCGTCGTAATCGATCAACTTCGCATCGCCCCGCACGTACAGCGGGTGCCTTGGCTGCCCGCCTTTGGTCAGACCCAGACACTTCACTGGCACGCCAAACGACTGCAAATCGCCCGACACACGATCGGCCTCGATCCAATGTTCCCCGCGACACGCTCCCCAGGCCGCGACCACCAACGCGCACGACCTTGCTGTCTCTTCGATCCATCGGTCATTGTCCGGACTGATTGCATGGTCGATTTCGTCCAACTCTTTGGGGTCAGTGGCTCGCCACGCATACAAATTGACAACCTCGATGCCAGCGAAGCCCCACGATTTAGCGAATGCAATGCAGCGGCGAATCGTCGGGTCATCAACATCGCCGTCGGCCGTGCTCGGATTGAGCATCACGAAACACACAACAGCACCGTCGGCCCATTGGCGAGTGAGCCGGTAGCGGTAACAGCCGCACGGACTGATGACGGCTTCGCGGCGCATGCCGTCGCGTACTATCGTTGGTTCGCCGAATAGGTCAGTCAAGGCTTCTCTCCGGCCCGCCACGGCCAACAGCCGCTCCGACGCTTCCCGCTCCGTAGCGCCTTCGCTGACGGACTTCCAGGGCTCTCCGCGGGCCCGGCGCCAGCCGATCCATGCGGGCTTCGAAGGATCGTGCCTCAATAGTTCGTCCATAAGCATTCTGTCATCACACGTTTCGTCTTGCCGCCAGCCGCGTGATTGTTGATCTTCATTTCGTGTCGGGTCCAATTGTTGTTTTCAGGCTTGGCGTAGTTCTCATAGAGCGAAGATCGATAGCCGCTCAAAAGGAATCGGCCCTTGATTTTGGCAAGCACATCAAGTAGCTCGTGATGCTGCTCCCACGTCATCTCGTTTTCGCCGTATTCTTTCGTCGTCGCCCGAGTTTCATGCAGATAGGGCGGGTCCAAATAAAACAGAGTGCGCGGCCCGTCCTCTTTGCGAATCACTTCCAGAGCCGGCTTGTTCAGGATCAGCACTCGTTTCAATCGAGCGTGAACGGCCGGCAAGCCTTCGATGCAGTTGAGCCACGCGCTGACTTGCTCATTCATCCCGCGACGGGTTCGGTTGCGGGTGATGCTGGCGAACGAGTCCATGCGACCGGCAAGCGATTGGCGACAGCGGACGAAGAATCCAACAGCCGCCGCGATCGGCCGATTATCCCAGTCTTGCGCGAACTCTGATGTTTTGGCTTGTTTCCAATAGTCTTCGCTAAAAGGCGTAGCCTCGATTGCACGTTGGAATTGCTCAAATAACTTCGGACCGCTAAGCACCTTCCAGAATCGCACGAGGCCCATGTTCAGATCATTCACAACTTCGCTAATCCCCTCCGGATCGTTGGCGAGCAGCACCGACCCGCCGCCGAAATACGGCTCGACGTAGTGCAGCCATCCCGCATCGTCTTGGTCAGGATTGTTCGGGTTCTTGCATCGTGGCGGCATTAAGCCGATGATCCACTTGGCAAGATCGTGTTTGCCGCCGTGCCACTTCAGCGGTGGCGTTAGTGTCGCGGTCATTTCGCTCGTACCTCTTTCCGTTCAGCCAACTTGGCTATCACACAATGAGCCCGGTACACTCGATCCGCCAGCCGCAGCACAAACTCATCCCGCCTGAGACCTAAGAACTGCCAGCGATCGATCAGCCCGAGCAACAAGGAAGCGGCCGGCATGTCTTCTCTCGACTCGGCAGTGGCGAGCCAGCCGCGAGCTATCGCGATGTTGCATTCGGCGTTGGCGGCGGGGAAGTTCAAGCCCACTTCCCACCCTTCAGCACGGCCACGGTTTCCCAGGCACATCCGCTGTCCAGGCTCAGCACGGGCCAGTCGAGCCGGTCTTCGTTGCCGGCCAGGTCCGTGTTCGCGGCAGTCGGCTCGATGCCGCGCTCCCGCAAATCCTCGATTAGATATTCCCGCTCGCGTTCCTTCTCGCCGTACTGGTCGATGATCGCGTCGTAAATCTCGTCAAGGTGGTCGTGTATTTTGTCGCCGATCCACGCCGACGACACCCGAATCAGGTAGTAATTCGGCCGCGTGTTGAGCGGTGTGACGGCCAGCAATTGCCGGCCGTTGCCGAGCTTAACATCGACCACGGCCGGGGTGACGGTGTACGTCGTACCCCAATGACGAATCTGTCGGGCGCGAGTGTACGTGGCCGGGATTGTGGAGCGTTTGGTTTTCATGCGTGGGCAGCCTCCGGGAACTCGCTCCACTCCCGGCCGTCGAGCAATCGGCCGGCGGCTTTCTTTCCGACGCGGTCCGTCGAGTCAGAGCAATTGAGGACTTGCAACGTGCCGCCATTTGTTTTTCGGACCGAGCCGTCCTGATTCGGCGGCAAGAACTCGCCCCATTGCTTGAAGAAGAATGGCACGCCAGCCGCCTGGCATTTGTCGCGGATCGATTGTGCCCACTCGGCTTGCATCGGCCGTGCGCCTTTGCCACTTCCTCCGCCAACGATAACCCAGTGAATGCCGGTCAGATCGAGTTCTCCCAGGTTCTCGATCAACGGCTCGCACGACAGGAACCGCACGGCCGCCGGCGTCTGTAGGAGTATCGGAATCCGCTCGTCGGCCTGCTTCTGGTCCTCGACGGAGACGCCGAGCCAAACGTTGGGCCGGGTCATGACTTCCATCGCTGTATACGCGCCAAGGACTTTTGAGTTTTGCAGAGGCGGCAGCATACGAAGCACGTTCTCCGGTCGTTTGGTTAGCAGCAGCCAGTCTAGATTCGGAGTCGCGTCGATCAGGGCGAAGAGGCGGCGGCGGACGTCTCGCATGGTAAGAGGACGAGACGATTCGTTGATCCGCCAGTCGCCGCCGTTTGTGTGAGAGATTCCGCCTTTTGGTCCGTGCATCGGCCCCGTCCAATCCTCGAACACGTCCGCCAGCGATGCGCAGAACACTCGGGGACGGCCGTGATAAACCACTGTTCTGCCGTCGTGCTGGCGAGTGCCTGGAATTCCCGGCTCACCACCTACCGCAACCCACAGTTCATCGGCCAGTTTCGCGATGCGGTCCCACTTCAGCGGCTCGCGCCACATTGATTCGCTGGCCACGACGCGCGTGCCGTTCCACGGGCTGAACCTGTGATCGGCCCATTCGATCTTGGAATTCTCAGCCATAAATCTCCGCTCCAATCCAAAGGATGTTTCACGCTCGCGCAATCGCCCGCTTGTAGCCACGCAGACCCCGCCATTCTCGAATCGTCTTCCCAGCCCTTCGCGGCCTGGATTCGTAGTCCGCTAGCGCAGCCGATATCAAAATGCACGAAATAATCCGCGCTGTCGATTCACAAAACCCAAGCAAAAACGCCACGTCGGCCTCGTCGTTGACGATGAACGAATCACGGCCACGAGCCGCTCCGCCGGCAACCTTGTACCAACACCAACGGAGCGCGCGATACTCCGTCCGAGTGGGCAGCCGGCCATGCTCAGCCGTCGCCACGATCCATTCGAGCTGTTCGGCCCGGCTCATTCCCTCAGCAAATTTCTCGCAGCGGCCGAGCCAGTGCGAATATGCGTGGTTGGTAATCACGATCATGAGCGAGCCACCCCCCTACGCTTGCGCGTCTCGCATCGCCGTCCGCCGCTCGTCGCGAAGCGTACCGATTCTGGTCTTGTCGCTTTTACTCACAGCCTGGTCCTGGAAGGCCGCGAGATAGACCGCGTCCAATTGGGCTTCCGTCTCGGCCTGCTCCAACTCCATCGCGTAGCTTTGCGTTGGGGTGATTTCGCCTTCGGCGAGTGGTGGATGTTCGTGTCCGTTGACCTTAGCGTTATCCATCCGATTGCGCAGCGCGTCCGTCCGTTCGACTGGCTCTTGTTCGTTGCTCGGCATGTCGATCAGCGCCCCGAGTGATTGATCGGTGCCTGTCTCGCCGGCCTCATCCAGGGCAACGGCAGTGCTCCACTCAACGGAGAGCGGCAGCCGTTTCCCGAACCGGCGGATGAGTGTCTTGAGTGCCATCGCGTCGAAGCCCGGACCGGTTCGTTCGGGGGTGATGTCGTACCAGGGTGATTTTTCTTTGAGCCATTGCGGAGCGCCACGCGTCGATGAATAGCGGTCGCGGAATTCAATGGCGTCTTCAACACTGAACGTCTCGAAATCCTTGCCGCCGTTCATCAGTTCGACGACGACGTAATAGTCTGTTACCCGGTTGTGATTGTTGCGAAGTGGCTTGTGGGTCAGAGTTTGATCCATGCCACGTTCAAAGTTGAACAAGTCGCCCTGACGAACGACTACCGGCGTGATGCGCTTGATGCCGCCCGAACGGTGTCCGAGTTGAATCAGGCCCTTGTAGCCGATGATGAGCGTTGCGACTTTGATCTCGCGGCCGTGCTTTTTGGTGAGCTTGCTGTCCCCGAACGGGATGATGTAGGCTTCGCCCAAAGCGCCGCCGATGCTGAGTCCGAGCTGCCCGGCCTGGATGACGGCCCCGAACAAACTCAGCGGCGTGCAGTCGAGTAGCGCCGGGTTCTTGCTCGTTTCAGTAATCATGCAACGAATGAGCCGGTTCGCTTGCCCGGCGAGAAAGCGTGGCAGCGCGCGTCCCAATTGCTCGACTACACCCGGAACGAAGACTTCCAGGCCCGAGCGGGTCGTCGGCTTTTCCCAATCGTCTGGCTTGATTTGTGCGACCGCTCGCGTCTGTGCCGCTGGCTGGCCGTTCTGTTTGACCGGGGCGTTTGTTGTTGCCGTGCTCATTTCTTGATTCTCTCTTTCACGGGCAATGCCCGAACGTGTGATGATGCTACCCGATGCGATGCTTTGACCTCGTGCGCCGGGACAATGACGTAGTTGAGTTTCCAGTCGCCGGCGACGGCTCGCTTGTTCTCACCCATCAGCGTCTTGACCTGCTGGCTCAATCGCTGGTATTCGGCTTCCGATTCCTTCTTAATGCCGCCATACTCCTGCCAGCGTGCGACCAGCGCAGCCGCGTCCGGCCCCAGATCGGGGATCGACTTCTCTTGCAGGATTGGGAGCGGAACGGCGAATTGTTCCTCCCACTCTGGGCCAACTGGCTCGCGGCGTTCAACATGTCCCCAGAAACGTCCCTCGACTTCGGTCAGCCAATCCCAAACGCCACGGTCAAAGCCGATCCGATAGACGCGGAACTCCCCGCTGATTCGGCACAGCGCCGCCAGGTCGATCATGTCGGTGCCGGTCACGCCCATTTCTTGGATGACCTGGGCGCGATAACCCGGCGGAATCTCATCCGTGCCCGATGGCCCCCACGATTCGCCGTCGAACCCGGCCAGCGTCTTGGCCTGCATGTAGAGTCCGTCCGGCCGAATGAAATCTGGCGTTGCCCCCTGCCACGGCCGTTCCGGATGGCGCGCGATATCGAACCCGCACGGCCTGACCTCGATGTTCATCGTCTCCGAATACAGCCGGCCGATGAAGCCCTCCAACTCCGTGCCGAGACGCTGATAGCCGGTGGGGTTGTCGGGCTTGACCGGCTCGACCTTGGAGCGGTAGACGTCGGCGGCTGTTGACCAACCGAGGCCGATAATCGACGGAGCGTCACTAGCTCCGATACACGTCTGTCGTTCGGCGAGCCATTGGGTTCGGTTCATCACACCACCCCCGCCAAAGTTTGTACGTTGTCCTCGCTCAAGTCCGCGGCGGCCGGGAACACGCTGGCAACGTCATCCGGGTCCGCGGCCGGCGCGTCGAATATGGCGAGCTTGTCCCGGTATCTCTGCACGTCCTCCTCGTAGGATTGGATCATTCCTAAGATGCAATCGCGGCACTTCTTCCGGGCGACCGAGCCGTCGGCAAAACACCGCTCCGGGTCGCTGATGAAAATCTTTCCGTCGAGGCGGAGAGCGATTTTTCCGCTCGCAGAATCTTCACCAAGCACTTCGCACTCACCACATTCGGGCTCACCGTAGTCGAACGAAAATACGGTCGCACGTCGCAAAACTTCATTACGCGTCATGAGTCTCTCCTGGTTAAATTCCGATCACTTCCCACGTCGAATGCTCATCCGCAACGATCCGAATATGCAACGTCGCCAGTCCCTTCTCAAATCGAAACAGGCCGCGCGACTCATCGATCCAATGCCAGCGCATGCAAGCCGCGAATTCAATGAGCGCATCGAGCTGCGACTTGAATGGCACGTCCGTTGTCCAGATTGGTGCGGTGGCGGTCATTTGGCCCTTTCGGCGAGCATGGCGTCCGCTAATCTGTAGGCATGTCTAGCATCGGCTTCGTCAGTCTTACCTTCGCGTTTGATCGACAGTCCGATCATGGTCCCGACCGGCGTCTCTTCGGGCGGCACGGCCAGCGGTAGCAACTCCAGCCTCCAGATGTCCACCGACGGCGGGGCGTCGATTGCGAGCAGCACTTTCCACCGCCGGATTTTCACCACGCGCACGACGATGTTCTCGCCGGTCTCCGTGGTCAGGACGAGTTCTTCACCTTCGCGACGTTCGAGTGATAGTGGCATGTGAGACTCCGTGTCGGGGATAATCCGCTTAGACAACCGCCGGGCCGGCCTCCGCGTTCGCCCACATACGCTCGGGCCGGGACCGGCGGTTGATTCACTGTTTACACCACACTCACTTCATCCCGCCGACACCCTGATGGGGCCCGCAGTCGACCTGCACCAGCGATCCGAAGCGGAGCGGATCCGCTGGCGTTGGCCGTGGCGATTTCACGATCTACGAAACCAGCCACATCACGAACACGACGGCCGCGACACTGGCGGCGGCGTGGAATAGCTGGGAAGCGAGTAGCGCGTTCATGGGGTTCCTCACGCTGAGGGTTGCGGTTGCCCGTAAATGTTCAGACGCGAATCGGCCAATACCTATGAACAACTCCATCTGGCGACTTGTTCGCCGTCCTGGAATTTGACGACCTGGCCGTCGGAAAATCCGAGTTCGTCGGCGACCAGCAATTTCTGCCGCCATGTCCTTTCTGAGTCCCGCCAACGGCAGGCGACGACGGCGCCCGGCCTCACGATCCATTGCCAGCGCTGCGAAGTGATGGCCCCGAGCGAAGCGGCCGAAACCTCGATCGTGCTGTACTCACCGGTGATGACTGCTACGCCTCTGTCGCCGCTGTTCGATGCGGAGCCTCTGTCGCCGCTGTTCGACGCGGAGCCGCTGTAGCCGCTGTTCGACGCGGAGCCGCTGTAGCCGCTGTTCGATGCGGAGCCTCTGTCGCCGCTGTTCGACGCGGAGCCGCTGTCGCCGCTGTTCGACGCGGAGCCGCTGTAGCCGCTGTTCGACGCGGAGCCTCTGTAGCCGCTGTTCGACGCGGAGCCTCTG
>Ga0137437_1000051_pt1 | contig 30671 bp, 29 predicted proteins | sample EasRivERMGT138_2_FD_102332 | JGI IMG/M metagenome (GOLD analysis project Ga0137437, IMG submission 102332) | Soil microbial communities from meander-bound floodplain in the East River, Colorado, USA - East River MetaG ERMGT138_2 | ecosystem: Environmental > Terrestrial > Soil > Floodplain ...
CCGTCGAGCACGAAATGGACGCTCCCCACGACCGCCGCCGGCCCCAGGGGGGGCGCGGGGGGGGGGGGGGGCGCCCCGTTAGTCGGCCACCGACCCCGCAGCTTCCCCGGGAAGGCCGCGGTGAAGCGGCGGGATCGAGGGCCGACTACGGGGCCGCCCCCCGCCCCCCCGGAGCCGCTCGTGGCGCAGCTGGCGCTGCGGTGGGAATTGAACGGCGACGCGGTCGAGCGTGTCCTCGAAGGCGTACTGAAAAGGGTCGTATGAGCGAACCTGCGATTATCCGTCCTGACAAACAGACGTTCCTCGCCGAGGAGAATCCGTTCGAGGCGATGATGGAACGTTTCGACCACGCCGCAAAGCTGCTGAACCTCGATCGCGGCCTCTACAAAGTCCTGCGCAATGCCGAGAAGCAGATCATCGTCTCCCTTCCGATTCTCCGCGACTCGGGCGAGGTCGAGGTCTATACCGGCTACCGCGTGCTGTACAACACGTCGCGCGGTCCGGCGAAGGGCGGCATCCGCTTCGATCTCAACGTGACTCTGGAAGAGGTCACGGCGCTGGCCGCGTGGATGACCTGGAAGTGCGCGCTCGTGAACATCCCGTTCGGTGGAGCCAAGGGCGCCGTCGTGTGCGATCCCATGACCATGTCGATGGCTGAGCTGGAAAAGGTGACGCGGCGTTACACGTCGAGCATCATCGAGATTCTCGGCCCCGATTCGGACGTGCCGGCGCCCGATGTGAACACCAATGAGCGGGTGATGGCGTGGATCATGGACACGTATTCCATGCACAAGCGCCACACGGTCACCGCAGTGGTCACCGGCAAGCCGGTGGAGATGGGCGGGTCGCTGGGCCGGCGCGAGGCCACGGGGCGTGGCTGCATGATCGTTACCCGCGAAGCGCTCACCAAGCTCGGCATGACCCTCAAAGGCGCACGCATTGCGGTGCAGGGATTCGGCAACGTGGGATCGGTCGCCGCCGATCTGATGGCGAAGGAAGGTGCGATCATCGTGGCGGTGTCCGACAAATCGACGGCGCTCCACAATCCCAAGGGCCTCGACGTGCAGGATCTGCTCAAATGGGCCAAGGAGCATCGCCAGCTCGCCGGATACCCGAAGGCCGGCACCATTCCCCACGATCAGCTGCTGACCGTCGATTGCGACGTCCTGGTTCCTGCCGCCACGGAGAACGTCATCACCAGCAAGAACGCCCGTCACATCAAAGCGAGGATCATCTGCGAGGGCGCGAACGGTCCCACCAGCGCGGCGGCCGACAAGATTCTCGAGGATAAGGGTGTGTTCGTGATCCCTGACATTCTCGCGAATGCCGGGGGTGTGACGGTGAGCTACTTCGAGTGGGTGCAGGACCGGGGCGGTTACTTCTGGGACGAAGAGACGGTGAACCGTCGTCTCGAAGCCATTCTGGTCAGGTCGTTCAACGAGGTCATAGCGATGGCCGCGAAGCACAAAGTCGCCAACCGCATCGCATCCTACATCGTGGCGGTGGATCGCGTGGCGGCCATGCACCGGCTGCGCGGCATGTATGCCTGATGCGCTACCGTGTGGTCGCGCTCGGCGGCAGCCGAATGAAGAGCGCCGCGCTGCGCGCGGCCTGTGACGATTACCTGAGCCGGATCCGGCACTACGCAAACGTCGAGGAGCGCGAAGTGAAAGAGGCGCGAATCCCGAAGGACTCGCGCCTCATTGCGTTATCCCAGGAAGGGGAGCCGTGGACCTCGGAACAGCTCGCCGACCTCACCGGACGCTGGGAGCTGGAGGGGCGCGATGTCACCTTCGCGATCGGCGGCGCCGACGGGTTGCCCGAGGGCGTGCTGAAGGGCGCCGAGCGGCGCTGGAGCCTCGGTCCCCTGACGCTGCCGCACGAGCTCGCCCGCGTGGTGGTCTACGAGCAGCTCTACCGTGCCTACACGATCCGCCGCGGAGAAAAATACCATCGCGGGTCCTGAGTGCCTGCTCACGGCGGCCGATCGGGGCGCGCTGCTCGCCCTGGCGCGCTGCGCGATCGACGCGACGCTCGCGGGCGATCCTGAGCCGCAGCTTCCGGACATCCCCGCCGCCATGCAGCGGCGCGGCGCGTTCGTATCGCTGCACGCGAGTGGTGGAGGTTTGCGCGGCTGCATCGGGCACGTGAACGGCGATCGGCCGCTCGGCGAGGTGATCCGGCGGGTGGCCGTGTCGGCGGCGCAGTCCGACCCGCGCTTTCCTCCCGTGATGCGGGAGGAGTTGTCTCACCTCCGCATCGAGATTTCCGTCTTGAGCGATCTGGTGCGCGTGGCGACGGCCGACCGGTGCCGGCTGGTCATCGGCCGCGACGGTCTCCTGGTGCGGAACGGGCGGGCGCAAGGAGTGCTGCTGCCGCAGGTGGCCACCGAGCAGGGGTTCGGGCCCGAGGCGTTTCTCAACGCCGTGTGCCGCAAGGCGGGGCTCGCGCCGACCAGTTGGCGGGAACCGGCCACGCGAGTCTTCACGTTCACAGCGGACGTCTTTGACGAATGCCCTTTGTGATCCAGGAGATCGAATTGCGCGCTGAGGGCCGACGCTTTCGGGAGGCGCGCTCATGATCGCCCGAATCGTCACGACCGTCCCGCCGCTCGACGCACGCGCGATTCCGGCGGGCAAGCCGCGCCAGGTCCCGGCCGACGTGCTGGCCGCGATGCTTCCGGGACCGGGGCGCGATCGCCTGGCGGCGGGAGCCGCGCTGGTGGTCACGACGGGCCAGCAGCCTGGCCTGTTCACCGGCCCACTGTACACGATCCACAAGGCATTGTCGGCCGTTGTCGTCGCACATGCTCTGGAGAAGGCGCGGGGCGTGCCCGTCGTCCCCGTGTTCTGGGTCGCCGGCGACGATCACGACTTCAGCGAGGCAAATCACGCGTGGGTGGTCGGGCGCGATAGCGAGCCGGTGCGGATCGTCCTACGCGAGCGTCCCCATGAGGCGCCGCAGCTCCCCCTGTTTCGCGAGCCGTGCGGGCCGGATGCCGGGGCGGCGCTGAGCGCCTTGTCGGCGGCGCTCCCCGACTCGGAGTTCACGCCCGAAGTCCTGCGCTGGCTTGAACAGGCTTATCGTCCCGATGCAAACCTGGCCGACGCGGCGGCGCACGCTCTCAACGCGCTGCTCGCAAACCGCGGGTTGGCGGTATTTCGTGCCCACGATCGCGCGGCGAAGCGCGCCGCGAGCGCGTGGCTGCTACGCGGGTTGAACGAGACGCTGGACGACGGCCTGTCTCCCGTGTTGCTCGAAGGCCGCCTCGGGCGGGATCGGTTGAAGCAGGAAGGGGAAGCGTTCGTCACGCGGCGCAGCGGCGAGCGGTTCACCCGGACGCAGCTCGAACAGATCGCCCGGGATGCGCCGGAGCGCCTGTCGCCGAACGTGCTGCTGCGGCCGGTGATTGAAGCCGCCCTGTTCCCGACCGTCGCATACCTCGGCGGCCCTGGAGAAATGGAATACCTGCCCGAGTCGGCCCCCCTGTTCTCGCGCCTCGGCGTGACGCCGCAGGCGCCGATCCGCCGCTGGTCAGGGCTCATCATCGAGTCGCGCGTCGAGAAAGTATTGCAGAAGCATGGGCTGAGGCCCGACGATTTCAGCGATCCGGCCGGAGCACTCGAGGCGCGTCTGGCGAGCGCGGACATGCCGCCCGAGCTCGCCGCGGCGCTGGAGCAGCTGCGCGACGACGTCGCCTCGCGCTTCGCGCGTATCAGTGGGGAAGTGCAGCGGCTCGATCCGACGCTCGAGCGGACGGTGGAGTCGGCGCGCAACGCGGCGCTCGCGGGCACCAACGAGATCGAGAAGAAGCTGGTCGCGAGTCTCAAGCGCGCGCAGGGGACCCTGGCCAGTCAACTGGCCCGCGTGCGTGCCGCACTGGCTCCCAACGGTAAGCCGCAGGAGCGTGTCCTCACGCTCGCTTCATTCATGGCGCGCTACGGGACGTCGCTGCTAGGCGAACTCGAAGCGGAGGTGGCGCGCTGGGCAGGGGGTCCCTAGAATCCGATCCATGTGGGTGCTCGCTGTCATCCTCATCGTGGCGTTGCTGATCCCCGTGGCTGCGATTCTCGTCGACTCGCCCCTGGGGAAATCGGTCGCGCGCCGGATGGAGGGACGTGCGGAGGGGCCCGCGCCCGAGCTGCGGGATGTGCAGCGGAAGGTCGAGCTGTTGGAAACCGAGCTCGAGGACCTCAATCGCTCCGTGGCGGGCATGCGCGAAGAGCTGCAGTTCATGCAGCGCCTGCTGGAAGACCCTCGCCGGAAGAAACCGACTTCTTGAAGGGAAGCGGCGGACGCAGCGCCGCGCGCGTAGCGGCCGGGATTCTGGTCACCCGGGTGCTCGGCTACGTCCGCGAGCGCGTGTTTGCGCACTACTTCGGCAACGGCGCGGCGGCGGACGCGTTCCGCGCGGCGCTGCGCATTCCCAACGCGCTGCGCAACCTGCTCGGCGAAGGGACGCTGTCGGCGTCGTTCATTCCCGTGTACGCGCGCCTGAACGAGCAGAACAAGGATGCCGCGCGGGCGCTCGCGGGTGCGATCCTCGGTCTGCTGCTGCTCGCGAGCGGCGTGCTCGCCGTCATCGGCATTGCGTTCGCGCCGGCGATTACCGCCATCGTCGCCCAGGGCTTCGACGGCCCGCGGCGCGATCTCACAACGGTGCTCGTCCGCATTCTCTTCCCGATGACCGGGCTCATGGTCGTATCCGCCTGGTGCCTCGGGATCCTCAACACCCATCGCCGCTTCTTCCTGCCATACGCCGCGCCGGCCCTGTGGAACGTCGCCGGCATAGCGGCGATGGTCGGCGCGGCGGCCTGGATGAAGGGCGCTGGGCTGTACGGACTCTCGCTCGCGCTCGCCTGGGGCACGGTGGCCGGCAGCGTGCTGCAGATCGCGATTCAGCTGCCCACGTGCTGGCGCTTGTTGCAGGGCATTCCACTGCGGGTGAGCCTGGCCCCGGAAGGCGTACGGTCGGTCATCAGCGCCTGGTTGCCGTTGGTCCTTGGCGCCGGAGTAGCGCAGATCTCCGGTCTGGTGGACACGTTCCTCGGTTCGTTCACGGGGGAGGGCGGGCTCGCGAGTCTGGGGTATGCCCAACTTGTTCAGGTCCTGCCGATCAGCATGTTCGGGGTCGCGGTCACGGCCGTCGCGTTGCCGGATCTGTCCCGCGACGCGATCGCCGAGCGCGCCCACGACCAGCTGCGCGCGCGCATTGCGGTCGGGTTCCGGCGGATCGCCTACTTCGTGATTCCATCCGCGTTCGCGTTCGCCGCGCTCGGGCCGACGATCATCGGTTTGCTGTTCCAAACCGGACGGTTCGATGCCGATGACACGCAGCTGGTGGGCGGCGTGCTTGCGGCGTACGGGATCGGGCTCCTCGGGCAATCGACGGTCAAGTTGTTCGCCTCCGGGTTCTACGCGCTCGGCGATACCCGCACACCGGTGCGCATCGCGATCGTTTCGCTCGTCGTGTCAGGGTTGCTGTCGTGGCTGTTCATGCGACGCTACGGGCCCGCCGGCATCGCCGTGGGGTCATCGATCGGCGCGACGCTGAACACGGCGTTGAACCTCCGCAGGCTGGATCAGCGCATCGGGACCGTATTGCAGCGTGTCGACTGGCGCGCCCTCGGCCTGGTGTTCCTCGCGGCCCTGATCGCGGCCGCCGTGGCGTCCGGAGCCGATCAGCTCGTCGCCGCCTGGCGTCCCATCCCGCGTGGCATTGTCGTGCTGGGTATCTTTGGTGTGGCATACGGGGCGCTCACATTGGCGTTCCGTCACCCCGACGCGATACGCGCATGGCAATCTCTGACCGGCTCGCCCGCCAACTAGCGGCTCTTCCCGCTCGCCCCGGCGTTTACATCTGGAAAAACGTCGAGGGGGAGATTCTGTACGTCGGGAAGGCGGCCAACCTGCGCTCGCGCGTGCCCGCGTATTTCGCTGAGGAGCAGGGGAGCACGGAACGGGAGTTCCTCCGCGAGCAGATCGCCGATCTCGAGACGATCATCGTCCCGACCGAGGCGCAGGCGCTGCTGCTCGAGAACACGCTCATCAAGGAAAACCAGCCGAAGTTCAACATCCGGCTGCGTGACGACAAGAGTTACCCGCAGATCGCGGTGACCCTGGCCGAGCCGTTCCCCCGCGTCCTGGTGGTGCGGCGCGTCGCGATGCCCGGGGCGCGCTACTTCGGTCCTTACACCGACGTGGCCACGCTGCGTCAGACGCTTCGGATCATCCGCCGCATCTTCACCGTGCGCTCGTGCGCCTGGCAGCTGCCCGAGGAAGCCCCCGACCGGCCGTGCCTCGATTTTCACATCGAGCGCTGCAAGGCGCCCTGCGTCGGGTATCAGAGCGCCGAGGCGTACCGGCGCATGATCGACGACGTGGTGCTGTTTTTGTCGGGCAAGACGTTGGACGTGCGGGGGCGGCTGCGCGAGCGCATGCAGGGAGCGAGCAACGCCCAGGATTACGAGCGCGCGGCGCAGCTGCGCGATGCGCTCAAGTGGCTGGATCAGCTGGAGCAGCCGCAGACGGTCGAGGTCGTGGGCGGCGGCGACGCGGACGCGATCAGCCTGGCGCGCGACGGCGATGACGCCGCCGGCGTGATTCTCCGCATCCGGGATGGACGGCTGGTCGCGCGCGAGCACCGCTTCCTGGAGCATGTCGAGCATGCGCCGGAGGGCGACGTGCTGCGCACGTTTCTGGTTGGCTACTATCTCCCGCTCGAACAGCGGGCTCAGCGCGTGGTGCTGCCATTCGCCCCCACCGACTTTGCGGCGCTGCGCGAGCTGGCGCCGGGCGTCGAGTTCGTGGTGCCGCAGCGCGGCTCGGCGGCGAAGCTCGTCGAGCTCGCCGACCAGAATGCCCGCCATCTGCTCGACAGCTTCAAGATCGAGGCGTTCGACATCGACGAGCGCGCCGCGGATCCGGTCTTCGCGCTCGGACGTGACCTCGGGTTGCCGGTGGTGCCCCGGGCGATGGTCTGCATCGACATCTCGCACAACCAGGGTCGCGACACCGTGGGCTCGCTGGTGTGGTTCGAAGGCGGCCGGCCGCGCAAGTCGGACTACCGCCGATACCGGATCAAAGGGGTAGAAGGGATCGATGACTTTGCGGCGATGAAGGAAGTCGTGAGCCGGTTTTTGGCCCGACGTGTTGCGGAGCACAAGCAGCTCCCCGACCTGATCGTCATCGATGGTGGGAAGGGACAACTTTCCGCAGCCGTGGAGGCAGCGCGTGCACAGGGACAGGATCGCTTGCCCATCGTGAGTCTGGCGAAGCGGGAAGAAGAAATCTTCCAGCCGGGATACGACGAACCGCTGCGCCTCTCGCGCCGGAGCCCGTCGCTCAAGCTGTTGCAGCGCGCCCGTGATGAGGCCCATCGCTTCGCGGTGTCGTACAGTCGCAAACGCCGCTCCAAGCGCACGATTACGTCCGAGCTGCTCCGGATCCCCGGCATCGGGCCGGCCCGGCGTCGGCTCTTGCTGGATCGCTTCGGCTCACTGGCCGGCGTGCGCACGGCCACGCCCGCTGAGATCGCGGCGCTGCCGGGGTTCTCGACCACGCTCGCCGATCGCATCCTCGACCGGTTGCACCAGGGCGCGTGATCACCTGGACACTGGAGTGCTCCGGGTGCGCGCCTGCCCGCACGCGCGACGCCGACGGGTTTCCCGGAGTCTGCGACGTGTGCGGCTCGCCGTATCTGGTGCGGTACAGTGCACCGCCATCCCCCGAAGCGAAGACGCACCTGCGGACGCAGCGCTGGACGATGTGGCGCTACGACATGTGGCTCCCCCTGGCCGAGGGCGAGCACCCGATCACCCTCGGCGAGGGAGGAACGCCGCTCATTCACGTCGAGCGACTCGCCGCTCGCCATGGGTTCGATCACCTCTGGGTCAAAGACGAAAGCACCAACCCGACCGGCTCGTTCAAGGCACGCGGACTCGCGGTCGCCGTGACGCGCGCCGTCCTGGCGGGAGCGAAACAGTTTGTCGTGCCCACCGCCGGGAACGCCGGCGTCGCGCTCGCCGCGTACGCGGCCCGGGCCGGTGCGCGGGCGCGCGTGTACGCGCCGGCAACAACGCCCCGTCCCATACTCGAGCAAATCCGCGCGTTCGGCGGTGACCTGATGTTGCTCGACGGTCACATCGGCGACTGCGGGATCGCGGCCCGGCTGCACGCTGAGAGCACCGGTGCGATCGACGTCTCGACGCTGCGCGAGCCGTACCGCATCGAAGGCAAGAAGACGCTCGGCCTCGAGTTGGCCGAGCAGATGGGTTGGACACTGCCCGACGCCATCGTGTATCCCACCGGCGGCGGCACAGGGCTGATCGGCATGTGGAAGGCCTTCCAGGAGCTGCGGGCCGCCGGATGGCTGCGTGGACCGCTGCCGCGGATGTTCACGGTGCAGTCCACCGGGTGCGCCCCGGTCGTGCAGGCATTTGAAGCCGGTGCTGACCGAGCCACGCCTTGGGCCAATCCGGAGACCGTGGCCGCGGGCCTGCGCGTTCCCACACCCCTTGGCGACCGGCTGATGCTGCGAGCGCTGCGGGAGAGCGGCGGCGGCGCGGTCGCCGTCAGCGACGAGGCCCTCACGAACTCCGCGCGCGAGCTGCAAGTCGCCGAAGGCATCGACGCATCGCCCGAGGGGGGAGCCGCTCTGGCAGGGGCGCTCGAGCTGAGGCGGGCTGGCGTGCTCGAGCCGGCGCACCGCATCGTGCTTTTCAATACCGGGGCCGGGTGGCTCTACAGAGCCTAACCCATTTATATTTCGCGACTTCGACCCATGTCCATCGCCATCATCGATCCGGCCGCCGGTATCAGCGGCGATATGACGCTGGCTGCACTCCTCTCGCTCGGCGTACCGCGTGAATGGCTCGAGGAGCTACCGCAGCGGCTTGGGGTAGGTGACGTGCGCGTGACGGTCCGAGACGTTCGGCGGGCCGGCATCACGTGTAAACAGGTCGAATTCGCCATTCCCGAGCAGCCGCACGGCCGCCACGTGGGCGAGCTGCTGCGACTGGTCGAGCGGGCGCCGGTGTCGGAGTGGGTAAGAGATCGGGCGCTCAAAGCGTTTCGACTGATCGGCGCCGCCGAGGGGCGCGTTCACGGGGTGGCGCCCGAGCAGGTGCATCTGCACGAAGTCGGCGCGGTAGACGCGGTGCTCGACATCGTGGGTGCGATCGAAGGATTCGAGCGGCTGGGTGTTGAGGCCGTGCATCATCTGCCGGTAGCGGTGGGGCAGGGATGGGTCGAGGCGGCGCATGGGCGCCTGCCCGTGCCCGCACCGGCGACCGCGATTCTGCTCGAAGGGCTCGAGGTGGCGAGCGCCTCCGGCAGCCCGGTGCAAGGCGAGGCGACGACGCCGACCGGCGCGGCGCTGCTGCGTGTGCTCTCCGCCGGCGCGCCGCCAGAGCGGTGGCGCCTGACGGGAAGCGGCTGGGGCGCCGGTCAACGCGACCCCGAGCACTATCCCAACGCGCTGCGCATTCTGCTCGCCGAGGCGGCGAGCGAAGCGGCTCGAGTGGTGCTGCTGGCGACCGACGTGGACGACATGAGTCCCGAGTACGTCGAGCCGTTGCGGCAGGCGCTGGTCAGCGCGGGTGCGCTCGACGTGCAGACCTGGACCGTGCAGATGAAGAAGGGGCGCCAGGGATTTCGGGTCGAGGCCATCGTGCCCGAGCATCTGGCCGAAGCAGTGATGGCGGAGCTGTTCCGTCACAGCACGACCGCCGGGGTCCGCCGCTGGGTGGCGGAACGGGCGACGCTGCCGCGTCATCAGCTCACGGTGCAGCTGGATGGCGTTGCCGTGCGGGTCAAGGTGCTGGATGGCGGCAACGTGCGGGTAAAAGCGGAATACGACGATGTCCTGGCGGCGGCGAAGGCCCTGGGTCGGCCGCCGATCGACGTGGCGCGCGCCGTCGAGCGTGACGCCGAGGCCCTTATCGCGAAAGCCAAGGAGTGAACGTGCGTACGGTTCGGAACTGGGTTGTTGTCCTGCTGGCGATGATCGCGGCCCCACTCAGCGCGCAATCGGGGGGGGGGCGCTGGGCGGAGGCGAAGTGTGATCTCAAGCCGGGTCATTTCCTCGTGAACAGCGGTCTGCTGTATCTCAAGAGCGCGAGCAGCGCGAAATTTGAGGATCAAAGGCAGAAAGACCTGCGTGATGCGCAGCGCGTACTGAATCAGGCGCTCACGACCGGCGGACAGGAGAAGAATCCGGCCGCCTGGTACTACCTGGGCCGCTATTACATCCTGACCAACGACGCGGTCGGCACCGATACCGCGTTTGTGCGCGCCGAAGCCTTGAAGCCCGCCTGTAAGGACGACATTGCGGGTTGGCGTCGTGTGGTGTGGGTTCCGGCCTTCAACGCCGGGGTCGCGGCCTGGCAGGCCAACAATACCGATTCGGCGATCGCCTCGTTCCGGCGGGCCAGCGCGCTGCTGCCCGACGAGCCCACCAGCACCAAATATCTCGCGACGTTGTTTTTCAACGCCGGCCAGATCGATTCGGCGGTGGTGTACTTCCGCCGCTCTGCCGACATCGCCAAGCAGGATCCGAAGTTCGCACAGGACTACAAGGATGCGCTCTACAACCTCGCGCGCATCGAGCAGAGTCGGGAGCATTGGGATCAGGCGAACGCCGCCTATCACGAGTACCTGACCCTCTATCCCAACGACGCTGAAGTGCTGGCTTCGATGGGCACGGTCTACATGCAGACCGGGAAGAAGGACAGCGCCTTCGCGATCTACCGGAAGGTGGTGAGCAATGCCGACTCCATGGGCTACTTCATCCTGTATCGCGTCGGCGCCGCGATCTCGCAGAGCGTCCCGGAAGAGCCCGATACGGCGGCCGCCGGGAGCGGCTGCCGGCAAACGGCCCGTGCCGCACGGCCGCCGCTGACGGCGGCCCGGATCCGTGCCCGCTGCGACTCGGTGACGAAAGGGCAGGTGAACGAATACCTCAGCAGCTCGCGGGAAGCGTACACGCTTTCGGCGCAGGCGTTGGATGCCAGCCTCAAGCTGAATCCGTACTACCGCGAGGCCCTCATCCATCGCGCGAACACGGCGCTCGGGATGCGTGATTCCGTCACGGCGCTGGAGATGTCGCGCCGGCTGATCGGCGTAGATCCGATGAACAAGCAGTCGATCAAAATGATGGCGTACTCGCAGCAGGCGAATGGCAAGGTCGACTCGACGCTGCACTACCTGCGAGTGCACGATTCGACGCTCATCGCCGACGTGACCATCAGCCAGTTCGATTCGACCGAAGGGGGCAGAGACCTCACGGGGCTCGTCACCAATGCGCGGCCGGGCGCGAGTCCGGCGCTCACCTTTGTGTTCGAATTCTTGAATGAGAAGGGCGGAGTCGTGGGGACGGAGACGGTGCAGGTGCCGGCGATCCCGCCGGCGCAGAGCCATCCCATCGAGGTGCACGCCAAGGGCTTGGGCATTGTGGCGTGGCGGTATCGACGACAGTAGCGATTGACTCGGGCGGAATGTGCGCGCACATTCCGCCCGGTTCGCGGGCGTAATTCAGGGGTAGAATGCCAGCTTCCCAAGCTGGACGTCACGGGTTCGAATCCCGTCGCCCGCTCTTCCAGTAGCTACCATGCCGTCGCGCACATCCTTCCTCGGGCTTCTGACCGCGCTCGTGCCGGGCGCGCTTGGCGCGCAGGCGCGGGAGTGGGTGCCCCCCCAGCCGCCCTGCGACATCAAGCCGGGGCATTTCCGCGTCAACTCCGCCGTCGTCGATCTGCAGTCCGCGGCCACCAAGGCCAATACGCGCGACCGGATGCTCGAAGCGGCCCGTGACGTGCTGACGCGCTCGATCACGGGGGATGGGCAGGCGCAGAACCCCGCCGTCTGGTACTACTTCGGCCGCTACTACGTCGAGATGAAGGACGGCGCGGGCGCCGACAGCGCGTTCCGCAAGGCGCTGGCCCTCGCCCCGCAGTGCCAGGCGGACATCGACGGGTATCGCGAGCAGCTGTGGACCGAGGTATTGCGAAGCGGCCTCAGAACCTGGCAGGAGAACAAGCTCGATTCGGCAAAGGCGCTGTTGCGCCAGGCCGCGGGGCTCCGGCCGGCGCACCCGCGCGCCATGCTCGCGCTCGGGCAGATCTATGCCTCCGAAAACAAGATCGACTCCGCCGCGGCGGCGCTGAACCAGGCGGCGCAAGTCGCCGGGAGCGACACGGCATTCGCCGAGCTGAAAAAGGACGCCCTCGGAACGGCCACCCGTCTGTACGTGCGGCAGCTGCAGAGCGACACGACTGCCCAACGCTGGCAGCGGACGCGCTTCAGCCGTGATTCGCTCCAGCGGCTCCTGGCCGTCGATTCGAGCGTGCTGGTGCGGATCGAGGCCTCCTCGGCGTCGCGCAAAGCCCGGGGTGCGCGCCTCGCGCCGGCCGATCAGCAAAGCTTTGCGCGGGATTCGAGCGCGCGCGCGAAGGCGGTGGCGGATCGCCGGGCCGCGCTGGCGGCGCGAGCGAGCGCCGTCGCGAGCGATAGCGCCGCGGCCGCATCGATCTACGATCCCGTGATTCGCTCGTTCCGCGCCTATCTCGAGACCTATCCCGACGCGACCGAGGCGACCGCGGGTCTCGCGAACCTCTACTACCAGAGCGGCCGGGTGGCTGAGACGACCGCGGCGTTCGAGGCGATCTATCCGCCCAGTCGCACGAGCGACGCCGACCTGTTGATCGACGCGGGGCGAGGTGCGCTGCGCGGCAATGCCACCGCCGCGGGCGCCAGCCTGCTCGAGCGCGGTCTGGCCCAGCGCCCCTACAACCGCGACGCCCTGGTCGACCTGGGCAATGCGTACCTGGCCCTGCGGGACTCCGCGCGCCTGCTCCCCGTGGCGCAGCGGCTCAAAGGTGTCGACCCCTTGAACCGCGCGACGCTGCGCCTCCTGGCGGCTGGTTGGGACCTGCGCGGGCGGCGGGACTCGGCCCAGAAGTACCAGGACCTTGCCGCCGGGGGACAGGCAGTGGAGATCGCCATCAGCAGTCTGGACGCCGATTCCAGCGGGTATACCCTCCGCGGCACCGCGACGAATGCCGCCAGCACGGCGTCAGTCGTGCAGCGCCTCACGTTCGAATTCCTTGATGCAAACGGGAATGTTCAAGTCACACAATCCGTTGAGATCCCCTCACTCGCGCCCCAAGGCTCGCGCGACATCGAGATGCGCGTTCCCGGAACGGCGCTGGTTGCCTGGCGTTACCGGCCCTCCTAAGCGATATTACCAGTTGAAGTTGCGCCGTTAGCCTCAGAAACTCCTTGAACCTCTAAGGCGGTCAGCAGTGATTCGCGTGCAAGCGGTGGCTCCCGATTCGTTGGGAGCCGCCCTAGAACTCACTTCCGGAACCGAGCTGCTCGCGGTCAATGGCAAGAGCCTCGAGGACTTTCTGGATTGGGAGTTCCTGACAGCCGATGATCAGTTCGTGCTGCAGGCCCGCTTGCCGTCGGGGCAGGAGATCGAGTACGACGTTGAACGCCCGGAAGGGATGCCGATGGGCGTCACGCTCGAGCAGCCGCGCATTCGCCGCTGCGCCAACCACTGCGACTTCTGTTTTGTGGACGGCAACCCGCAGGGGATGCGCCAGGCGCTCTATATCCGCGACGACGATTATCGCCTCTCGTTCCGCTACGGCAACTTCGCCACGCTGACCAACCTCAAGCCATGGGACCTCGAGCGCATCGTCGCATACCGCTTGTCGCCTCTCTACGTGTCGGTGCACGCGACCGATCCCGTGGTGCGCCGCTGGCTGCTGCGCAATCCCGAGGCGCCCGACGTCATTCCGCAGCTGCGCTGGTTTGCGGAGCGGGGGATCTCGTTCCACACGCAGGTCGTGCTGGTCCCCGGCATCAATGATGGGCCCCAGCTGGTCCGCACCCTGGGCGATCTGTCCGGGCTCGGTGCGGCGGTCCTGTCGGTCTCGGTGGTGCCCGTCGCCCTGACCGAGTTCAGCAAGCACGCGCTCGTGCGCCAGCCCACGGGCGAGGAATGCCGCGCGGCGCTCGCGGCCGTGGACGACTTCGCGGCGCGAGCGGTGGCCGATCGAGGCATGCCGTGGTGCTACGGGGCGGACGATCTGTACCTCCAGGCGGACTTGCCGTTACCGCCCGCCGAGTGGTACGGCGACTTCGAGCAGCGCGAGAACGGCGTCGGGTCGGTGCGCTATCTCCAGACGCGGATCCAGGCCGCGCGCGCGGCGCTCGCATCGGAGCAATGGCGGGACAAGCGGATCGGCATCGTGACCGGCACCGCCATGGGGCCACTGATCCCGCAGATCGTCGCTGATCTCACGCAGATCACGCACGCGCAGTTTGAGGTGGTGACGCTCGAGAACACACTGTTCGGGCAATCGGTCACCACCGCCGGGCTGTTGCCGGGGAAGGCGATTCTCGGGGCGCTGAAGGACCGTCGTGATCTCGACTTCGCATTGCTGCCCGCCGAGTCCGTGAACGACGATCTGCTGTTCATGGACGATCTCGAAGCTCACGACCTCGCCGCGCAGCTGCCGATGCCGATCAAGCTGTCGTACGACTTTGCGGACGCGTTGGTGGGGGAAGAGGTGGGCGTATGAGTGTACCCACCGTAGCCATCATCGGGCGCCCCAACGTCGGCAAGTCGACGCTGTTCAATCGAATCATCGGCCGGCGGCTGGCGATCGTGGATGCGCAGCCTGGCGTGACGCGCGATCGTCATTTCGCCCCCGCCGAGTGGAATGGCCGGCGCTTCTGGCTCGTGGACACAGGCGGCCTCGTGCTCGGGTCGAGCGACCCCATGAACCGGGCGATTCGGGCCCAGGTGGAGCAGGCGGTCGCGGATAGTGACGTACTGCTCTTTGTGGTGGACATCGAGGCCGGCATCCACCCCCTGGACCTCGAGATTGCCCAGTATCTGCGCAAGGCGAAGCGGCCGGTGCTGCTCGTCGTGAACAAAGCGGACGACCTCCCCGACGAAACCCGCCACCTCGCGTTCTACGAGCTCGGGCTGGGCGATCCGTTCCCGGTGTCGGCGGCCATCGGCAAGAACAGCGGCGACCTGCTCGACAAGGTGGCGTCGATGCTGCCGGAGTCGTCCGAGTCGGAGGGCGACGCAGCCATCCATGTTGCCGTCGTCGGGCGTCCCAACGTCGGCAAATCGAGCCTCGTCAACCGGCTGCTCGGTCAGGAACGGTTGATCGTGCACGATGAGCCCGGCACGACCCGCGACGCCATCGACACGCAGTTCGAGTATCAGGGTCGCAAGCTCGTGTTCATCGACACCGCAGGGCTTCGCAAGCGAAGCAAGGTGGATGAAGACCTCGAGTTCTACTCGACGCTGCGCACGTCTCGCGCCATGGAACGGGCGGAGGTCTGCCTGCTCGTCGTCGATGCGAAGGACGGAATGCATGTGCAGGACCTCAAGATCGCCAACGAAGCCTGGGAGCGCGGGGCCGGCGTCATCATTGCCGTGAACAAGTGGGATCTGATCGAGGAGAAAGAAACCAACACGGCGCGCGACGGCGAGCGTGACATCAAGGCGCGCGCGGCATTCCTCGAGTTCATCCCGTTCTACTACGTCTCCGCGAAGACGGGCCAGCGCGTCACGAAGTTGCTGGACGCGATTGTGACGGTGGCCGAAGAGCGCGAGAAGCGCGTGCCCACGGCCGAGGTCAATCGCGTGCTGGAGCAGCTGCTGGCCCGCCAGCAGCCTCCGCAGCCCGTGGGGGAATCGGTACGGCTCTTCTATGCGACCCAGGTGGGGACCGCGCCGCCCCGGTTCGCGGTGATCGCCAATCGGCCCGAAGCGATCCCGGAGTCGTACACGCGCTACTTGCACAACGGGTTTCGCGAAGCGTGGGAGTTCACGGGCGCTCCGCTCACGATCAAGTTCCGGCGCAAGCGAGGCCGGCGCTGAACGCTGTCCTCGCGCTGGTGGCCTCCTACCTGCTGGGCGCGACGCCGACCAGCTACATCGCCGGCAAGCTGGGGCGGGGGATCGACCTGCGCGAGCACGGCTCGAAGAACCTGGGCGCGACCAACGTCTACCGGATCCTGGGCTGGAAGTATGCGATTCCCGTCGCCCTGATCGACATCGCCAAGGGGGCAGTGCCTGTCCTCTTCGCCCCCAACAGTCCATATCCCTGGCTGCCCCTTGCGGCGGGTGGCGCAGCGGTGCTCGGACACATGTTCTCGCCGTATGTGAGCTTCAAGGGCGGGAAAGGGGTCGCGACGGCGGCGGGAATGTTCCTGGCGCTCGCGCCGCTCGCCGTGCTGATCGCCATCGCGGTGTGGGTCGCATGTCTCTGGCTCACAGGATACGTGTCGCTCAGCTCGATCATCAGCGTCCTGAGTGTGCCGCTCACAGTTGCGCTGCTCCAGCCTGGCGAGTCGTACGTGTTTTGGGCAAGCGTCGCGCTCGTCGCCCTGATCATCTTCGCGCATCGCAGGAACATTGCCCGATTGTTCGCAGGCACTGAGAATCGGTTCCGCACCCGGGGTGGGCCGTCCGGCCGTCGGGCCGTCGGGCCGTCCGATCAATGAGGATCGCGGTCATCGGCGGCGGAGCATGGGGCACGGCACTCGCGGATCTGCTCGCCCGCAAAGGAGAGAAGGTCACGCTGTGGGCGCGCGAATCCGAGGTGATCGAAGGCATCAATCGCCGGCATCGCAACGACATGTTCCTGCCCGGTGCCGAGCTGGCCCCCGGACTGCGTGCCGAGGCTGACTTGGACGCCGCGCTGCGCGGCGCCGAGACGATCGTGTCGGCGGCGCCGTCGCATGCCGTGCGGTCCGTGATGACGCACGCTGCCGCGGCGCTGAGCGACGCCCGTCCGCTCGTCGTGAGCGCCTCGAAGGGGCTCGATCCCGACCGGCTGGAGCGGCCCTCCAGTGTTCTGGGCGAGGTGCTGCCGGCGGGCACGCCGGTCGCCGTGATCTCCGGCCCGTCGTTCGCCTGGGAAGTCTTCCAGCGCCAGCCCACCGCCGTGGTCGCGGCGGCAACCGATCACGAAGTCGCGCAGCGGACCCAGCGGGTGTTCTCGACGAATTATTTCCGCGTGTACTCCCACACCGACGTCGTCGGCGTCGAGCTGGCCGGCGCGCTCAAGAACGTGATCGCATTGGCGGCGGGGATCCTCGAGGGCCTGGGTCTCGGATTCAACCCGCGCGCCGCCCTGATCACGCGCGGGCTCGCCGAAATCACCCGGCTCGGCGTGGCCCTCGGCGCGCAGCCGATGACGTTTGCCGGACTCGCGGGGATGGGCGACTTGATTCTCACCGCGACGGGTGCCTTGTCGCGCAATCGCACCCTCGGTGTCGCGCTGGGTCAGGGACAGACGCTCGCGCAGGCGCTGGCCGGGAAGGCGGCCGTGGTCGAAGGCGTCAACACCACGCGCACCGCGGTAGCGCTGGGCGAGCGGCACGGCGTCGAGCTGCCGATTTCGCGCGAAGTTGCGAACATCCTGTTCAAGAACAAGCCGCCCCGCCAGGCGATCGCTGACCTGATGGAGCGCGAGCTGAAGGCGGAAGGCCGATGAGTAGCGGACCTCCGGCTCAGCCCGTCCAGGAATTCTTCTCGATCGGCGAGGTCTGCCAGCTCACCGACCTGAAGCCGCACGTGCTCCGCTACTGGGAGAGTCAGTTCCGGTTTCTGAATCCCGCCAAGAACCGCTCGGGCAACCGCGTGTACCAGCGCCGCGAAATCGAGCTGATCATGCTCGTCAAGCATCTGCTCTACACCGAGAAGTACACGATCGAGGGGGCGCGACAGAAGATCGAGCAGTATCGCCGCTCGGGTGAGCTCAAGCCCGAGGCCCGCCGCGCGCTGGCCACCGAAACGGTCAAGGAGCTCCGCGCCGAGCTCAAGTCGGTGCTCGGGATCCTCGAAGGCGCTTGACGGTGCGCGTCGCGATCGTAATCCCCGCCTATCAAGCCGCCGCGACGATCGGCGACGTGGTCTCCCGCGCCCGGACGGTGCTTCCCGACGCGCAGGTGATCCTGATCGATGACGGATCGGACGATGGGACGGGGGACGAGGGACGGGGGAGGGGCGCTGTTGTCGTCACGCATCCCCGCAATCGCGGCAAGGGCGTCGCGCTGCGCAGCGGGCTTGCGCGCGCGTGCACGGAGGGTGCCGAAGCCATCGTGACGCTCGACGCAGACGGACAGCATCCGCCCAGCGAGATCCCACGCCTCCTCCAGCCGATTCGAGATCGCGCCGCGGACCTGGTGTTGGGGGCACGCGCCCGGAGCGGGCCCATGCCGGTCTCGCGGCGCTTCACCAACTGGCTCTCAGCCAGCCTGGCGTCGCGCATCGGCGGCCAGACGGTGACCGACGCCCAGACCGGATTCCGGGCATTCACCCGCGCGGTGGCCGAACAGGTCCAGCCGGCGGGAGATCGTTACGAATTCGAGGCCAATTTCCTGCTCGAGGCTTTGCGGGCTGGTTATCGTGTGGCGTCGGTGGAGGTGCCGACGATCTACGGTGCCCCCAGCCATTTTCGCCATTTCGGCGACACCTGGCGCATGGCGCGCGCGTTCGCGCGACACGCCGGCCGGATTGTCGCGGGAGCCTCGTGACGACCAACGCAAGCAGATTACGCATTCTGGTCTCGAACGATGACGGCGTGCTCGCACCCGGCATCGCGCTGCTTGCCGAGCTGTGCGCGACGGTCGGCCAGGTCACTGTCGTGGCACCCGACCGCGAGCAGAGCGGGACCTCGCATTCGCTGACGCTGCACCGACCGCTGCGAGCGCATCGCCGCTCCGACGGCGCGTTTCAGGTGGACGGCACACCGACCGACTGTGTGCTCCTGGCGCTCGGCGCGCTCATGCCCGATGAGCCGCACTGGGTGTTTTCGGGCGTCAATCACGGACCGAACATGGGCGAGGACGTGCTGTACTCGGGCACCGTCTCCGCCGCGATGGAAGGCCTCGCCGCCGGCGTGCCGGGTGTCGCGATCTCGTATGGCAGCTTCGATCTCGAGCATCTGGAGAGTCATCGCCCAGGGCTCGAGCGGCTGATCAAGCGTATCGTGCAGGTGGACAATTTTCCGGAGGAGACGCTGCTCAATATCAACCTGCCGCCGATTCCCGGCGATCAGGTCAAAGGCGTGAAGGTGACCAACCTCGGCAGCCGCGTGTTCCATGAAGAGATCGCGACGATGAAAGATCCCTGGGGCCGCGAGGTGCACTGGATCGGCGGCGGTCGCGTCACCTGGTCGGGCGGGGCGGACTCCGACTTTCAGGCCGTACGAGACGGCTACATCTCGGTGACACCGCTGCACGTCGATTTGACCAACTACAAGCTGCTCGAAGTCGTCAGTAAGTGGGACCTCGGTAAGTGATCCCCGCCGGGGGCGGTGGGGGCGGTGGGGGCGGCGGGGGCGGCGGCGCCGGCGGTGCCAGCCGCGACACCTACGGCGGCTACCGGGCCCGCCTGGTCGAGCAGCTGCGTGCCCAGGGCATTCGCGATCTCGCCGTGCTGCGCGCGTTCGCGCACACGCCGCGACATCTATTCGTTCCCGAAGCGGTGCGCCACCGTGCGTACCAGGATGCCGCACTGCCGATCGGCACCGGTCAAACGATCTCGCAACCGTTTACGCAGGCGCGCTATCTCGAGACGCTGGGGCTTACGGGCCAGGAGAAAGTGCTCGAGATCGGCACTGGGTCGGGCTACCAAACGGCACTGCTCGCGGCGCTCGCCGGGCAGGTCTTCTCGATCGAGCGCGTGCGTACCCTGGCCGAATCGGCGCAGGCGGCGCTCCGGGCGGCCGGCGTGAGCAATGTCTCGCTGCTCGTGGGCGACGGAACGCTGGGCTGGAGCGCGTACGCGCCGTATCAAGCGATTCTCGTGGCCGCGGGCGGGCCGGAGATTCCGCCGCCGCTCGTCGAGCAGCTCGCCGCGGAGGGGGGGCGTATGATCATCCCCCTCGGTGCCAAGGGTGCCCAAACGCTGACGCTGGTGCGCCGCACGGCGACTGGTGTGCAGGCGACGGCCATCGGCGGCGCGCGCTTTGTCCCCCTCGTCGGAGAGCACGGCTTCGATGCTTGAGCAGTTCATTGACTGGCTGCTGAAGGTCTGTCTCGATCTCGGCTACCCGGGGATCATTGCCCTGATGGCGATGGAATCCTCGATCCTCCCGGTGCCGAGCGAGCTGGTGATGCCGCCGGCGGGGTATTGGGCCGCGAAGGGGGAGATGAACTTCGCGCTCGCGCTCATCTGCGGAGTGGTGGGGAGCATTATCGGCGCGCTGGCCAACTACTACGGGGCCCAGCTCATCGGGCGGCCGCTCATTCAGCGCTACGGCAAGTACGTCCTGCTGAGCGAAAAGAACCTGCTGCGCTCCGAGCGGTTTTTCGCCCAGCATGGCGAGATCAGCACCCTCATCGGACGATTGTTTCCGGTCGTTCGACACCTGATTTCGATCCCGGCGGGGTTGCATCGGATGCCGCTGGCGAAGTTCATCCTCTACACCGCCGTCGGGGCGGCGATCTGGTGTGCGATTCTCACGTGGATCGGTTACTTCCTGGGCCAGCACGAGAGCACACTGCGCAGCGAGGAGATCCATCGCTACGTGACCTGGGCGCTGCTCGTCCTCGTTCCTGTCAGCCTTGGCGCGATTCTCGTGTACGTGCTGCGACGGCGCGGAAAACCGGTTGAGCCGATTTGAGCCTCCGGCGCTGGATTATCCGGGGTCGCGTTCAGGGGGTCGGGTTCAGGTGGTTTGTCATGTCCGAAGCGGAGCGACTCCAGCTCGGCGGCTACGTTCGCAACCTGCCGGATGGTTCGGTTGAAGTAGTTTGTCAGGGGCCTGAGTCGGCACTGGAGACGTTCGAGGGCAAGCTGCGCCGCGGTCCGCCGGCCGCCCGCGTCGACCAGGTCGCGACCCTTCAAGTTCCACTTGAACGTGACGTGCCGAGGTCCTTTGAGATCCGATAAATCCAGTTCATCCGACATATCCAAAGTTGTTGATATGTTGCGCCGCGCGATCCGGGACGTAACAGACTTTCCCAAGCCTGGGATCGTGTTCAAAGACGTCACGCCGGTGCTGTTGGACACCGGGCTGTTCGGGCGGGCGGTGAAGTTGATGGCCGAGCCGTACCGCGACGCGCGGATCACGCGCGTGGTATCGATAGAGTCGCGGGGCTTTCTGTTCGGGGCGCCGATCGCGCTCGAGCTCGGGGCAGGGCTGGTCCCGATCCGAAAGCCCGGCAAGCTGCCCGCGGCCACGCAGAGGGTCGAGTATGCGCTCGAATACGGGACGGACGCACTGGAGATGCACCACGATGCCGTGCAGGCGGGGGATCGTGTCCTGGTGGTCGACGATGTCCTCGCCACCGGCGGTACCGCGAACGCCGCCGCCCAGCTTGTGGGCGGCACGGGAGCGTCCGTAGTGGGCTTCACCTTTCTGATCGAGCTCGACTCTCTGAAGGGGCGGCAGCGGCTTCAGGGGCGCCGAGTCGAGGCCTTGCTGCACTACGCCTAACTCGCGTAGATTTGGCCGTTTACGCCCCACGATCTGCCCCTGTAGCTCAGGTGGATAGAGCAGCGGTTTCCTAAACCGTTGGCCGGGTGTTCGAGTCACCCCAGGGGCACTGGACCAACGGCTCAATGATCAATGCCCAATGATCATTGATCATTGAACATTGAACATTCGACATTGGACATTCTGAAAGACATGGCAACTCAGACCGTAGCGCCCGGCGTCACCAGCACTCCCGTCCGCACGCCCAACACACCGTTTTCCGATCGCGCCATCGCGTGGATCAACGCGCACAGGCAGCTGAGCTCCTGGCTCGGGGCGATCCTGGTCGTCGGAGTGGGACTCTTCATTTGGACGCTCACGACCCAACGTCGCGAGGAAGAGATCGCGAGCCGCGAGCTCCAGGGCGCCCGCTTTGCCTTCGAAAGCCAGAACCTGCCGCTCGCCGCAAGCGAGCTGGCGCGGGTGGTGGAGAACTACTCCGGTACGAACGCCGCGGAGGAAGGTCGGCTGCTCCTGGCCAACGTGCGCATGCTGCAGGGGCAGCCGCAGCAGGCGATCGAGGTGCTGCGGGACTACGCGCCGCGCGCTGGCCGTGCCTTTCGGTCCCAAGCCTACGGGCTCCTGGGGGCCGCCTACGAGAACACGGGACGATTCCGCGACGCTGCGGAAACGTACGAAAAGGCGTCGGCAGCGGGCCGCCTGGACTTCCAGAAGGCGCAGATGCTGTCTGAGGCCGGCAGGGCGTGGACGGCGGCTGCAGACACGGCCAGAGCGATTGCGGCGTACAAGCGGATCGTGAAGGACTTCCCGAAAGAGGGCATGGTGACTGAGGCGAAGGTGCGTCTGGGTGAGCTGACGAAGGGCGCAGCGTCGTAGCAGTTAACTTCGTATAATAGATGTTATGTTAAGCTATGCCGTGTGTGAATGTGGACAAGCGGGTCACGTAATAACACCTCTGAACACCATTCTCCCCTCGCCCACTAGCCAGACGTCTTCGTAGCGACCGTTCGAGGCCTTGGCTGCTCGGATTGTGAGGAGCCGGCCGCTCCGGCTCTGGATGTCGATCGGTAAGCGGCCCAAACCCCACTCCTCGATTGCGCACGCCGCCGCGACCGCCCCCGTCCCGCAGGCCAACGTTTCGCCCTCGACCCCTCGCTCGTAGGTCCGCATCCGCCACACAGACCTCTCGGCCGTGCCGGCGCCGTCGGCGGATATGAAATTGATGTTCGCGCCCTCAGGCATGAGTGCCGGATCGAACCGCAGTGCGCGACCGCGTTCCATGAGATCCAGCTGATCCACGTTGGCGACCAGGACGACGAGGTGCGGCACTCCCACGCGGCCCAGAGCGGCCTGTTGCTCGCCTGGCGCGAGCTGGAGCCGGGGTACCGTGGCCGGGGGGTCCACCGGCGCGAGATGCAGCTCGGCGCGTCCCGGCTCGCTCGTGCGGCTCCGGTACGTCCCGGCATCGGTCTCGAGGTCCATGCCCTCAGCCGCCCCCACGCCGAGGCGCACAGCGAGGGTGGTACTACAGAGGGCGGCGTTGCCGCACATGGCGGCGTGCGAGCCGTCGGCGTTGTAGTAGATCATGCGCGCGGCGCCCGCTCTGGACCCCGGACCAACGAACACGACGCCGTCGGCGCCAATGCCGGTGCCACGGGCGCAGACCGCCTGCATGTCCTCCGCGCTCCAGTCGTCGGGCGTGGACACACGGGCGTCCAGCATGACGAAATCGTTGCCCGATCCCGTCATCTTGTAGACCGGTAGCCCGATCAAATGCGACCGAACCAGGCCATCAGCCGCAGGCGCGGCACTTTCCATACCGCCTCGCGAACGATGGCTTTGTTCATCTTGCTTTGCCCCTCGGTCCGGTCGACGAAGACGATCGGGATTTCCCGGAGCCTGAACCCTTTTCGCCATGCGCGAACACTCATCTCGATTTGAAATGCATACCCGTTTGAGACGACCTGCGAGAGATCAATGGTCTCGAGGACTCGCCTGCGAAAACACTTGAACCCCCCCGTCAGGTCCCAGATCCGCAGTCCGGTGAACCAACGGGCGTAGATATTCGCCAGATACGATAGCATCAGACGTCCCATCGGCCAGTTGACCACCGTCACCTTCCCGTTCAGGTAGCGCGAGCCCAGCACGAGGTCGGCGTCCGGGATGGTCCTGAGAAACTCCTTGAGGTGCCGGGGATCGTGGGAGAAGTCGGCATCCATCTCGAAGATGAAGTCGTAGTCCCGCTCGAGAGCCCACTTGAAGCCCGTGATGTACGCCGTTCCGAGGCCCAGCTTCCCTTCCCGGTGAATGACGTGGACCCGCGGATTGGCTCGGGTCATCTCGTCGGCGATCCTGCCGGTTCCGTCCGGCGAGTTGTCATCCACCACCAGAACGTCGAGCCGGGGGTCCTGTGCCAGGACCTCCGGTAGAAGCTGCGGCAGATTGATTGCCTCGTTGTACGTCGGGATGACGACCAGCGCCCGTTCAGCCACGCGCGCGTCTCCGCTGGACCACTGCTGGCGCCACGAATCCGGCGAGCACGACCAGCAGGCTGAACAGCGCGATCAGCTTCCCGCGCGCGAACGTGCGCGAGTGATAGCCGAGCTCGACGCTGCGCGCACCAGGCCCGACTGGCACCGTGATCAGCGCATGGTCGCCGCGCAGCACGCGCGCGGCGCGCCCGTCCACGGTGGCGCGCCAATCGACATACCAGTTCTCGGACACGAGCACATAGCTGGAGTCGGCCGGCGGCGGCTCGAGTGCGATCGTCATTCGTCCCGCATCCCAGGCGGTCACGCGGGCCTTGGACGGCGACGGAGACGGCCAGCCCTGCAGCGGCGGCGGATTGACCGGCGCGTCAGTGCCAAACAGCACGACACGGTCGTATCCCGGCATGCGCGGGTCGGCGAGCGTGGGTGGAATGGCGCCGGGGTCGACCTTCACGGCCGCTGGCGCGACGCGCGCATACGGCGGCACCGTGTCGGCCTCGTAGACGTATGTCCGGGTTCCCGCGGCGGTGGTCACCGGGCCAAGCGCGAGGTGATATCCGGGTATCTGAGCCGTATCAGCGATGAGTACGTAGCGCACCGCGAGCAGATCCCACAGCCGCGTCGAGGTGAGCAGGTAGCGCCATTCGTTGCGACCACCCAGCAGCTCGTCGTAATAGCGCAGCTCGTTGCCTTGATAGCCCAACACCTGCGGAATGCCGTGCGCCATCAGCACGTTCTGCGGATACGCCTCGAGGTTGAGCACGCGCAGCGGCTTGGGGGCTTGCTGGAGCCGCGCAATGGCATCATCGGTGCGATACAGCCCCTGTGCGGGCGCCGGTGAGTACGTCCAGAAATGTTTGCCGTCCCGCCACAGATCGACTCCCACGAGCAGCGGCAGTCCCAGCGCGAACGCGAGCGCGGGCACGCGGCCCTGCAGCCTGCCCCAGGCCAGCAGCGCGATCGCCGCGAACAGGATCGCGCCTATCAGCGCCGAGAGGCGGATGGCATCACCGTGCGCGATTGCCTGGGAAACGCGCTCCGGCGGCGCGAGGCCTACCGCAATCTTGCCGAAGACTCCGATTACCCCGAGCAGCGCGATGACTCCGGCGGCGATCAGCCACGCTCGCGCGGTCCGCGCGCGGGCCTGCCCTTCGCGCTCCAGCCGTGTCACACCGAACGCAGCGAATGTCGCAACGCAAAACGCGACGACGAAGAACACCATTCCGGGCGCGCGCGTCTTCTTCACCATCGGCATCACCAGCCACCACAGGTGGTAGAACGGGGTCGCGCCACCCAGCGCGATCAGCAGGAACAGCATACCGATGCCGCCGAGCCACCACACGAGCCGGCGGCGTCGATCGCCAAACCCCAGAATGGCGAGCGCGATGACGGGAAGGCCGAGGTACTCGGAGTGATGCTTGAGCGGATTTGATCCCCAATAAGCGTCCGGTGCTCCGGTGAATCCTCCCAGGAAGAACTCGGGCACATGGTCCCACGGTATCCCATACGATGTCGACCCGGCGTACCCGACCGAGTACCCGGCGGCACGGGGCGAATGCGGGATGTACTCGAGGAACGGCAGGATCTGCGGTGCGGCGATGCCGAATCCCACGATCACAGCCACGAGCGTAATCGCCAGACGGGTGAGCCGCGGCTGCAAAGGCTCGGTGCTGGTCTCTCCGAATGTCAGATAGAGCGCGAACAGCGCCGCGGCGATGAGCAGATAGTACGTTGCCTGCACGTGCGGGCTGAGCAGACAGAGACCGACTGCAATCGCCAGAAGCGGGTACCCCCAGACTCGTCGCTCGCGCAGCGCCACGACGAGCGCGAGGAATGTCAGGGGCAGGAGTGCCGAGACGAACAACTTGCCGGGGTGCCCCGGCTGCACGAGCGAAATCAGAATCCCCGACAGCTGATAGGCGACCCCGCCGGTCACCGCCCCCGTCCACGACACGTTGATCCGCCGCAGGAAGAGATAGGTGAAGTATCCGGCAAGGATGTAGTGAATGAAGAACCCGAGGTTCATCACCACGTGGACCGGCAGGAACGCCCTCAGCAACGCCGTCGGATAGAGAATCTCGCCGTGGGTGACCACCGCGATGAACGGCAGCCCTCCCAGGATCATCGGGTTCCACAGCGGCAGCGAACCGGTCGAGCGCCACTCGACCGCTTCCCAGGCATAGAACGCGTAGGCGCTGGAGTACTGATCGCCGTACGGCGCCGCAAGCCACTGCCCCGAGAGCATGGGAAGCGACAGAATCACGATGAACAGCGACAGGATGCCCAGGGCGAGCAGATTCGGGCGCGTGGGCGTGAATTCGAGGGTCGCAGGACTCGGCGTGTGGGTCGCGGTCGTCATGTTACACGCCCGAGGGGCTGGGTAGCGCCAGGACGACAACTCCCGACACGATTTCGAGCGCCGTCAGCCAGATACGGGATGCGAGCGCCAGGATCACCGCGTCCCCGCCCCCGATCACGGGGGTCAGCACGCCGATCAGCGCCGCCTCCCGCACGAATAACCCCGCCGGCGCGAAAACGGCGATGACGCCGGCGAGATAACTGCCGGTGAACGCCGCGATGTAAAAGCCCCAGGATGCGCTCACGCCGCCGAGCAGTCCGATCGCGAGCAGTCTGAACGCGGTGCCATAGAGCAGCCACGGGACGATCAGGATGAAGAAAAAGAGCAGCAGTTGCGGCGCGCGCAGCTGCGACCAGACCAGGCTGAGACTCGGAATGTGTCGCGCCAGCCAGCGCCCGAGCCTGCCACCCGGCAGCGCCAGCATCAGCACGCCCAGGACTACCCCGGCCACGAGCGCGCCCTGCCACCACGTGGCGTGCAAGACCGCCGGCGTGAACACGGCGACGACGGCCAGGCCGGTGAGCAACAGCACGACCTGCTCGAGCAGGACGGTGGCCGTCGTGACCGTGGGACTGACCCCGTAGCGGGAGGACATGACCGCGAGGCTCGCGAATTGCCAGACGCCGCCCGGGAGAAAGCGCGCCAGGTTGGACGTGAACCACACCTTGGCGGCGTCGAGCGGGCTGATCCGGGCCGCGCACCAGCGCAGGCTCGTGATCCACGCGCCCACGAGGACCGCCAACGTGAGGATGACGATCGCCGAGCCGAGCACGAGCGCGCCCGGGTCCCAGACGAACTGACGTGCTCGAATGTCGGGCCAGTGCGGGGCAACTTGGCGATAGAGGTAGTAACCGGCGCCGATCAGGACCACGGTCTGAAGGGCACGCATCCACCAACTGCCACGGCGTGGCAAACCGGGGGCGGGGGCGGCGGATATGGGGCTTCCAGGGGTCGTCGACACGCTTTGGGTCGCGAAAGATACCACTGCCCGCGGGAGCGCGGAAAGCGGTATAGTACCTGCACTTCGGATGCGAATTCTCCACGTCCTGACGGCCTTTCCGCGCACGACAGACGACGTCATCGTCCCCTGGCTCGTGGCGCTGCTCAAGCGCTTGCAAGCCGAGGGGCACGAAGTGGAAGTGTTCACATCAGCCTACAAGGGCGGTGGCAACCAGTCGTTCGAAGGGATCCCCGTCCACCGGTTCCGGTACTTCCCGGCTCGGTGGGAAGACCTCACCCACGACGAGGCGACGCCGGACCGGATGCGTCGCTCCCTGCTCTACCGGATTCTGCCGCTCTTCTATGTCCTCGGCGGCTTGTGGGGAATCCGCCGTCTCACACGCCGGTGCCAGTACGACGTCATCCATGTCCACTGGCCCGTTCCCCACGCCCTGTTCGGATGGATGGGACAGCGGTCGAGCGAGTCCCGGCCGCGCCTCGTCACGAGCTGGTACGGTGTCGAGCTGCGCTGGGTCCAAAGCTCCCTGCCCTGGCTGCGGGGGTTCGTCCGGTGGGCGCTGCGGATCTCCGATGCCATCGTCGCGATCTCGTCCTACACGGCGCGCGAAATCGCCCGCTTTGCCAACGTTCCTGTGCAGGTGATTCCGTACACCCTCCCGTTCGTGGAGGACGCATCGAAGCCGCGCGAGCGCCGCGCGGGCTTTCAAGTTCTGTTTGTGGGGCGATTGGTCGAACGCAAAGGCGTGACGCACCTGATCGAAGCGGTACGGCGGCTCCCGGCCGACCTGGGCGGCCGTCTCATCGTGATCGGGGATGGCCCCGAACGAGCGGTACTGGAGGCGCAAACTCGTGCGGCCGGAATCGCCGAACGCGTCGAGATTCGCGGGCGGGTGTCGGATGCGGAGCTCCGCGCGGCCTACGCGGCCTCCGATGCCCTGGTGTTGCCGTCGATCCTCGATGCCCGCGGCGATACCGAAGGTCTCGGCGTGGTGCTGCTGGAGGCGATGAGCTACGGCGTGCCGGTCGTGGCGAGCGACATTGGGGGGATCACCGACATCGTCGAGCACGACCAGAGTGGCGTGCTCGTTCCCCCGGGGGATGCCGCGCACCTGGCGCAGGCACTCGAACGCCTGGCGCGCGATCCCGCCCTGCGGGCCCGGCTCGGGTCCGCCGGTGCACAGCGGGTGCGGAGCGCGTTCGGCTGGCCGGAGATTATGGCGAAGTGGGACGCCGTGTATCGCGGTCTAGCACGAACACGAACTGATACTGCCAGGCAAGCGGAATCAGGCGCCACGCCGCCTCGAGCACCGGCCCGGTAAGAAACCGCGCCGCGCTCCCGTCACCGCCGGCGCGCCAGCGCACGGCGTGCCAGCGGTCCGGCACCACGCGCCGCACCGCCAGGCCATGCTGCTCGAACAGCCGGCGCCACTCTGAGAGCGGCAGCAGATGCTCATTGATGTCCTGCTGGGCAGTGCCCCGATGGCCCATCACCTTCCAGCCGATGAAGTCCTGATTCGGCACCATGATGCAAAACCGGCCGCCCGGCTTGGCGACGCGTTTCATCTCTTCGAGACCCCGGCCCATATCGAGGAAGTGCTCGAGTGACCCGAGACAGGTGACGTAGTCGAACGAACCGTCGCGAAACGTGAGCGCCTCCCCTGTTCCCACGACGAGTTCCGCATTGGGGGCGGCCTGTTTCGCGAGCTTGATGGCTTCATCGGAGAGATCGACGCCGACTGCTTCGATCCCGCGCTCGCGCGCCGCCGCGAGCAGTGCGCCGGTGCCGCAGCTGACGTCGAGCAGACGCGTCCGGGGCTTGGCGTCCAGAAGGTCGAGGAAAACAGGATACGCCGCGGCGGGACGCATACTCTGCAGTCCTTTCGCGGCGTAATGTCGGTCATACCAGCGTTTGACGTCTTCGGCACTCGGCATGTGCGAACGATAATCCGCTAATGAAGTCCTATGGTTTGTCCCCAGAACGAAGCCGCTCCACCTCCCGTTCGAGAGTCCGTAGCTCCTCACGCATCCCCGCCAGCATTTCCCCTACGAAGCCGAAGCCAAACAGCACCACGCCGGAGATCACCAGCACCACGATGAGGTCGAGCAGCGGGCGAAACCCTACATGGGGCGGCCCGAAGCGCAGATACAGGGCGATGCCCCCGACAACCAGCCCGAGCAGGAAGAGCAGCGCTCCGGCCACGCCAAAGAACAGCATCGGCTTGCGGCCGAACCGCAGCTGGAACCATACGGACATCAAGTCGAGCACCCCAACGGGAATGCGTCCGATGCCGAACTTGGAGGATCCGGCCCGCCGCGGATAGAGCGGGATTGGTTGCTGCGCCAGCTTGAACCCCTGAGACGCGGCAATCACGATCATGAAGCGGTGCCAGTCGGGCCGCGTCGGCACGGCATCCATCACCTCGCGCCGGTACGCCTTCACCGAATTCAGGTCGGTGACGCGGACGCCAAACAGCCAGCGGCACAGCGCGTTGTAGATCCCGGACACGAACCGCTTCTCGTACTTCCCCTGTTTGGTGCCGGTGACGACGTCCGCCTGCCCCGCCAGGATCGGCGCGACCAGCGACGGGATATCGGCGGGCATGTACTGCAGATCCGCCGGATAGAACACGAGGATGCGGCCGCGCGCGACGTCGCTGGCGGACTTGAGGGCGTCGGCGATGCCGCGCTGCGTCCGATGTGTGACGACCCGCACGAACGGATGCTTGGCCTTCAGCTCCTCGAGCACGTGGGGCGTGCCGTCGTGGCTGCCGTCGTCCACGATCACGAGCTCGCACGCGTACGGCAGCGGCAGCAGCGCCTCGCGGGTCAGCCGCACGAATTCGGCGAGATTGTCGGCCTCGTCCTTGGCGGGGACGAGGACGCTCACGTCAGGCCGGGTGGAATTGGTCGCGAGGCTCACAGCCGCTTGCGCATGCGCGCGGGCAGAATGCCGAGCTGATCGCGATACTTGGCGACGGTGCGGCGGGCGATGCGGACGCCCTTGCGCTCGAACATCTCCACGATCTGCTGATCCGTCAGCGGATTCTTGGGCGGCTCGTCGTCGACCATCTTCTGAATTTGCGACTTGATCGACCGCGCGCTGGCATCCTCCCCCGTCGTGGTGGAGAGACCGCTCGAGAAGAAGAACTTGAGCGGCAACAGGCCGCGGGGCGTCTGCACGTATTTCTCGTTGGTGACCCGGCTGACGGTACTTTCGTGCATGCTAATGACGTCCGCCACCTCGCGCAGCGTCAGCGGCCTCAAGTGGTCGATGCCTTTCTCGAAGAACTCGCGCTGCCGGTCCACGATGAAGTTCATCACCTTGAGCATCGTCTGGCGCCGCTGTTCGATCGCCTGGATCAGCCAGTGCGCGCTGTTGAGCCG
>Ga0137437_1000052_pt1 | contig 30588 bp, 38 predicted proteins | sample EasRivERMGT138_2_FD_102332 | JGI IMG/M metagenome (GOLD analysis project Ga0137437, IMG submission 102332) | Soil microbial communities from meander-bound floodplain in the East River, Colorado, USA - East River MetaG ERMGT138_2 | ecosystem: Environmental > Terrestrial > Soil > Floodplain ...
CTTGGGACAGCCATTAGAAATGTATTATGGTGCGAAGATATATTTACCGTCAAAGATCTAATATCAAAAACCGAAATGGACCTTTTAAAACTTCCTAATTTTGGAAGAAAATCACTTAGAGCTATCCAAGATTTCTTAAATCCTAGAAAGCTTTATCTTGGAATGAGACGTTCTGACGATTCCTAAGGACAAACACATGACAGAAAAAACAAAATTAGATTATTGCGGCCTATCTCATTTTTTATTAAGAGAAGCAATTAAGCTAACAGACGATTTTGTGTTCGATATAAAAGAAGAGGATGGTCCAGTGCCATTTTATTCCTGTGGCCATGAAGAACTAATATCCAAACATAGAAGAATAGGCCAATTCTTAAGATATGCAGCTAAAGCCTATGATTCATGGGAGTTTGATCTACAAAAAGATGCCGAGAGTGAACCTAAAAAGGATTGAGAAGCTTGAAGAGCTTATTAAAGGTGAGAAGCACATTGAACTGGTCGTGGTCGATGGTGAAACAAATACCATCATACTTACAAAGCAAACAGGACCACGAGTATCAACTAGGCTTATCGTTAGAATATAGAGAAAGGACGTTCTTTGTAGTATTCACACCTGCGGACAAATATATTTGGTCTCCCTTCTTAAAGCGTGGTTTCACGCACTGTTATGTCATTGAAAAGCTAGAGCTCATCTGGATTATGTGCGACCCAACTAGGGTAGGCCTCAATATCGTTATGCCTTATTGCACCTCCGAGCATCCCCTTATCGAAAACATGATGATTCTATCTCCCGAGATGAGAGTTCTGGAAGTTGTCACCTCTGGTCAGGTGGGCAGCTTCCTTCTAAAACCCAAGATTCTGTCATGTGTATCGGTCGTTCAGTACGTAACTGGCATAAGCTTCTTTTGTATCACACCTTACTCTCTTTTTAAAAAACTGCTAAGATGTAAACATCAGAATTTAAAATCGGTCAGGGAGATTGAAAGGATATGAGTTCAGGTGCAAGTAAAGCGAGCAAAGATGCAATGAGTGCCGCAGCCTCAGACAAGGCTTTAAGGCTAAAGGCAGAAGAGCAACTAAGAAGGGACCGAATGAAGACTCAAAATCTTTTCATTCGACAGCTTCGAGGTGCACAAGGTGGCGGATTCTTTGGTGCTGGTCCTAGCGATACGCTGGGGTAGACATGTACAAAACTAAAAAAGAAGGACGCCGGGACGAAACTTCCCAGTATCTTCTAAAGAGACGCGAGCGCTCAATGGGTGAGAAAGCCAATTGGCGCAGCCTAATGGACCAAGCCTACTCTTTAGCTCTCCCAAATCTCAACCCCTACCGATTACAGACGCCTGGCTCTAACATGGCTTGGAACGTCTATGACTGCACACTTGAATTAGGGCTAACCAAGTTCGTAAACCGAATGATTAATGCCTTGGTTCCATCAGATATTAGCTGGGTTAAATTAGTTTCAGGTCATTTGATCCCAGAAGAAGAACGAGAAGAGACTGATTTAGCTCTACAAGAAATTACTGATACCTTCTTTTTCTACCTAAGACAGTCAAACTTTGACCTCGTCATCCATGAAGCCTTCACTGATATGGCTATTTCCCTTGGAGTAATACAAGTAAACGAGGGGCCGGACGATGATCCTTTGCTGTTCTCATGTATTCCAAGCGCCTACGTTGGCATTGAGACTGGACCACGAGGAGAAATAAATGCATTTTTTAGGGACTGGTTCTGCGTTCATGAATATCACTGTATTGAGCTTTGGGGTGAGGATTTTGTGGTTCCAGAAAGTATCAGGAAGCATGATGGTGAAGACCTCTACATGGATTTGTATGAACTCACCTACTACGACTATAAAGATAGAATCTACAAGTACTTCATAATTGAGAAGAGCACATCAGAAATTTGCTACAGAAAAGAAAGTGTTTCGTGGGAATGGATAGGCTTTAGATGGTCAAAACTGGCAGGGGAGGACTATGGACGGGGTCCTGTTCTTTCAGCCTTACCATCTGCTGCTACCATTAACAAGGCGATGCAGGACGAGTTGGCTTTGGCTGCCTTGAAGTGCGCGCCTCCGTTGATGGCTGTGACTGAAAACATCATCAACCCCTATACTTTTAAGATAGCTCCCAACGAAATTATCCGAGTTATGCCCGGAACAAATGGCGAATGGCCGTTACAACCGTTTCCCGTCGGTGGTGATATCCAGTTCGCCTCCCTTATTGTTGGTGACTTAAGAAGCCAAATAAACGAAATCATGATGGCGATGCCGCTTAACCTACCTCCAAAAGGTCCGGTTAGAACTGCAACCGAAGTAGCCATGACTCAAAATGAGCTCAGAGAAAATGCTGGTGCCCAGTTCTCCCGCGTTCAAAAAGAACTATTCGATCCTCTTGTGAAGAGAGTGCTTTGGATTTTACAAAAGAAAGGCTTTGTCCAACCATTATCGATTGATGGAAAGGCTGTTTCTCTTAACTATACAACGCCACTCATGCTCTCAAAAAACCAAGTCGATTTAGAGAAAATGATTCATTGGTTCGAAGTTATGTCAGGCATGTTTACGCCTGGTGTGGCCATGAATGCTTTAGATGCCGCCAAGATGCCCAGATGGATTGGTGAAAAGCTAAATGCAGATTTAAGTTTAATAAAGGACGAGGGCGACATTATCGCTCTCATGCAACAAGGTCAAGAACTAGCGGAGCAAGCAATTGAGCAACAACAATCAGGACAACCTCAGCCCCAGGAGCCCCTCAGCACCGGCCTACAGTAAAGAACAATTAGACTACATGTCTCTTTGTTACGGAGCCTTCAAGATAAATAGAGAAGGCAAAGAATGGCTCGCTACTATAAAAGAGTCATTAATAGAAAGGCTGGCTGTTGCAGATCCAGAAAAAGATGCTAACCATGCCTTCTTCAGAGAAGGTCAAAACTCAATGGTTCGAGGCATCGAGCAGAACATTCGTTTGTACGAAGACCATCAAAAAAGAACTAATCAATCGGGGGATTAATGTTAGAAAATGAGAATCCAACACCTGTGGCACAAGAAGAGAAACCACTGTCGCCCTCGGAAGCATATGAAGCATCTCAACTCACCAGCTTCTTTGATACTGCATCTCCGGTTGCAGATATGGCTGCTGAAACAGAAGCGCAACCAGCTGGTGACAGTAGCGAACATACTCCTGAATGGTATTTTAGTGAGAGTCTCAAAGGAGACGGCCCCCGACCAGCATGGCTCAAAGACAAATATAAGTCTGTTTCCGACCAAGCTTCGGCCTACAGCGAGCTTGAAAAGAAACTAGGGGAGTTCAAAGGAGCTCCAAAAGATGGATACAAGCTAGACGACATAGAAGGCTTAGACGTCAATGACCCGCTGCTCCAGAAGTTTTTGCCAAAGTTTAAAGACATGAACATGTCTCAGGACGCGGTGAAGGCTCTGATTAATGAGTTCTCTAGCTATAAGACTTCTGTTTCGACCGTTGACGTAAAAGAGGAAATCAAAAAGCTGGGCCTTGAAGGTCAAGACATGATTAACAAGACCAACCAATGGATGTCTAATAACCTAGACCCTGAGGTTGCCGACACGATTAAGTCTTGGATTCATACAGCTGAGGACATGAGAGCATTAAATGCGCTTAGATCCTTCCAGCCTTTGAGTCGCGTACCTAGTAATAGTGACATGCAAAGTGCTATAGCTTACGAGAGCCTCAAGGAAGTTAAGAACGAGAAAATTAATAATTGGAATAAATATCAAGAAGATGCAAATTACAGGAACTCGGTCAACGAGAGAATGGAAAAAGCATTTAATCGAGAAGAAGCACTTAGAAAGAGATAGTTGACTTAATCTAAAATTGAGTCTAGTATTTAATTATCAAGACCCGAAAGGACACTCTTGTTTATTTGTAAGTAGATAAGCAGGCCCAATCTTTCGGGATACTCCATAAAAATGGACCCCGTTAAAAGACCGGACACCCTAGAAAGTGAACAATTTTTTAACAACCCAATTTTTATGGAGAATCTCCCATGTCTATTTTTGTCACCAATGTCGCCGTTACCCAGTTTGAATCCGACGTCCATGCCGAGTTCCAAGCTAAAGGTTTTAGAACCAGAAATTCAATCCGTTTACGTAATAACGTAGTCGGCGCAACTCTAAGTTTCCCAGTTTCATCACAAGGTATTGCTCAACAAAAAGCACTACAGGCTGACGTTGTTCCTATGAACATCGAATACACGCCAATCCCTGTGACTTTGACTAACTGGCATGCTTCTGATTATTCAGACATCTTTGCACAAGCCGAAATCAACTTTGACGAACGCATGGAGCTTGTTAAGACTTCAGCTATGTCAATTGGTCGCCGCATGGACCAAATGGTTATTGACGCTCTTGATGCTTCTACTCCTGCAACTATTATTGTTGATGGCGGTACTAACTTCACATACGACAAACTACGTACGGCTATTGCTGGTCTTCATGCTAACAATGCTGGTGATGGTGGTATCTACTGCTTGATCTCTGCTGAAGCTGAATCACAATTACTAGACGAAGAGCAATTGACCTCATCCTTCTTTGTTAACCAAAAAGTTATCGAAAATGGCGGACTTCAAGGCCTTAAACTAGCTGGTGTTAACTGGATTGTTATTGGAAATATGACTGAAGGTGGCTTGTCAAAAGCTGGAAACATCCGTCAGTGCTACATGTATGACAAACAAGCCATCGGTATGGGTATCGGTATCGATTTCAGAACTGAAATCAACTATGTACCTGAAAAGCTTTCATGGTTAGTTTCTTCATTATTTAAAGCAGGCGCCGTAGCAATCGATCCATTAGGTATCGTTCAAATCGCAATCGACGAAACTGCATAATAAATATAAAGGAGAACTATCATGGCTTTTGTACTAGATAATTTAAACAACACGTCTGCTGGTAAGGGTGATGCCCCAAAACAGTGGGCGTATAAAAGTGACACTGACGCCATTGGAACCATTGATGACTCAGGTTACTTCAATACTGCGGCTGGCTATTTCCGTCTTGGAGATTTGATGTACATCAAAGACTCTACAGATGCTGTGAGCCAAAGAACAATTAGCTCAGCTGACGGCGCTACTCCTGTTACGACCATTGCCTACGACTATGCAGGTACTGTTGGGACGGCTGATATCGCAGATGGCGCTGTAACGGCGGCTAAAATTGCTGCTGCTGTCGCTGGCGCAGGGTTAACAGGCGGCGCTGGAACAGCGTTAGCGGTTCAAGTCGACGACAGCACATTAAATATCCCAGTTGATACCGTTCAAATTAAAGATTTGGGCGTCACAGCTGCGAAGTTGGTGGTTTCAGTTCCAAGAACGGTGACTGTGGCGATGAGTGCAGCTGAATTCCTTGGAATGTATGCCGCTCCTAAGCTTCTTGTGGCTGCAGGAGGCGCAAACACACTTCATGTTGTTCATGATGTAGCTTATGAGGTGAACTTTGTCTCGGCTCAGTTCGCAAATGGAGGGGTTGTCAATGTTCAGTACGACTCCACGGTTAACGGAGCAGGGACAGCGGCTACTGCAACAATTGCGGCCGCTACCTTTAACGGTTTTGCTGCTGATTCAACTATTGGCGCAGCTGGTGCTTTGGCAAGTTCTGCAAGCACAACCACCGTTAATAAAGGCTTATACCTTTCAAATGCAACAGCCGCCTTCATTACAGGCGATTCAACAGTCAATGTTCATTTAACTTACTCAACCGTAACTACGACTGTTTAGGAGAATAAACATGGCTTTTGAATTTGAACATTTTGAAGGGGTTAACTCGGGGGCAGCTGATGCCCCTAAGCTTTGGACCTACGAAAGTACGACAGATGCGGTAGCTACCATTGCCGCATCTGGGTATTTCAATGAAGTATCAGGTTCAATGAACCTGGGCGATTTGATTTACATCGTTGGAACAGATGGCGTTCAGCAAAGGTCTGTTGGTTCAGAAATAAACGTGGAGCCGGTTATCACTAACGGCTACATCTTTACTGGCCAAATCCAGACAGCTGATATCGACAATAATGCCGTAACCGCTGACAAGTTAGCTGCATCTGTTGCGGGCGCAGGATTGACTGGTGGAGCAGGTACGGCTCTTGCTGTTCAGGTTGATGGAGTTGGCGTTGAAATCAACGTAGATACATTGAGGTTGAAGGATTTGGGCGTTACTCAAGCCAAGTTGGCATTGAATATACCAAGAACTGCTTCAGTTTTAATTAGCTCTGCGGAATGGATCGCCATGGCAGTTACTCCAAAAGTCCTTGTGGCTGCACCGGGCGCTAACAAGATGCATAGGGTTCTAAATGTTCGCTACGAGGTTGATTACAGTAGCGTTCAATATACCCTTGGCGGAAATGTGGCAGTTCAGTATGACAGTACAACTTTGGGTGCAGGAACTTTAGCCTCAGCAACCGTAGCCAATACAGTATTCAATGGTTACTCAGCTGATTCAACTGTGGGTGCAGCAGGAGCATTAGCAAGCTCGGCTAGTACAACTACAGTGAATAAAGGGCTTTATTTAAGCACTCCAACTGCATTTGCGTCGGGTAACAGCCCAATTCATGTGCATGTAACGTATGAAACAGTAGCAACCACTGTGTAAAGTTTGTGCCCAGTTTTGATCCATTCTGGGCACATTTTTAGGAGATAAAATGGCTTTTACTATAGATTCGTTTGACAATGTCACCTCAGGAATGAGTAGAGGGCCTAAGATTTGGTCCTATGGAAGCACTACGGACACGCTTGCTCAAACCATGGTTGCAGGCTATTTCGAAGAAGTAAAAGACCGGCTTTATAAGAATGATTTAATTTATGTGTCATCCATAGACGATGTAGAACTTATTAAGATTACATCTGAGAATGGTCAGACACCAACCACATCGATTTTTGTTCCGGCATCCGGTGGTGCTCCATCTGATGCCACCTATATTACCCAGACTCCAAATATAGATTTGGCCAATGAACAGGCGCTATCTTTACTAGCAAGTGGCCTGCTAAAGAGCCAAACAGTCACTGGTGTTATCTCGGTTGCTACCCCAAATGTGGACTATCAGGTTGGAAGCCCAGCTTTAACCTCCATATCTGGACTAACCACAGCGGCTGATGAGATGATTTATACGACCGCAAGTAATACTTATGCTACGACCGGGCTTACTGCTGCCGGCAGAGCACTATTAGACGACCCAACAGCCGGAGACCAGCGGAATTCTTTAGGTCTTGGCACTATCGCTACCCAGAATTCTAATAACGTCACGATTACTGGCGGCTCAATTACTGGAATCACGGATTTGGCAATAGCCGATGGCGGGACGGCGGCCTCAACAAACACGGCGGCCATTAATAATTTAGTGAGCGGTGCAGCCCTAACAACGGCTACCGTGGCCTCAACCGACCTTTTGCTGATACAAGACGCCTCAGATTCCAACAATCTAAAGTCAGTTACGGTTCAAAGCGTGACTGATTTAACTCCAGCGAGCGTTAATAGCGGAACGGCAAATCAGATTGCATATTATGCAACAACAGGTGCTGTGGTATCAGGACTTACAGGTGGTGTAGGCACGGTGCTTGTCACAAATGACACGGGCGTTCCGTCAATGCTAGCCAATCCTGGAATAAGTGGAAAAGCCCTATTGTCTCAGAATGTAGATATACCCGTCTGGTCAACCTCAACTTTCCCAGGCGCAGTTTCTCAAAATGCTATTCTTTTTGGAAATACGGCTAATAGTATCTCGAGCTTCGTATCGGTTGTTCGGTCTGGTTTAACAACAGACTCTTCAGGTGTTCCCACCTGGATACCCTTAACAAATGGCCAAATCGTTGTAGGAAGCACATCTGGAAGCCCTGCTGCAGCAACAATAACAGCTGGAACAGGAATTGGCGTTACTAGTGCATCCAATGCAATAACGATAGCTACAAGTTCTGCAGTTCCTCTAGCGGTTACAGTCCCATTTACTGCGGCCCAATGGAATGCAATGTACGCCACACCTGTTCAACTGGTTGCAGCTCCAGGGTCTGGTCTTTGTCATATAGTTATTTCTTGCGCGATATTTTTTAATTATGGTGGAACTAATCAGTTCGCAAATGGTGGCGCTGTTGTACTACAGTGGGGAACCGCTGCAAATGGCGCTGGTAACTCACCTATAAACACTATGGCGGCTACTAACTTTACTGGAGTGGCCGATAGTTTAACCATGCAAACCGTTGTTGCAAAATCTAACGTAGCTAAAGTAAATTTTGACAATCTAAGCTTATGCTTATCAAATCAGACGGCTGCATTTACAGTCGGAACAAATAATACCCTTAATGTTGTCGTTTCGTATTACACGGTCGCATCAGGTTGGTAGATAGAAATTGAAAACATTTAAAGGAGAAAACGTATGACTTTTAGCATTAACAGCTTTGATAATGTAAGTTCTGGGGCAACAAGTGGGCCCAGAATTTGGGCATACGGAAGCACCACAGATTCTTTGGTAACTATAAGCCAGTCTGGATATTTTAATGACATAAAATTTAGAGTAGACAGAAACGATATGATTTTTGTGTCTGCCTCTGACGGGGTCGACCAACTAAAGGTCACTTCCGAAAATGGACAAACAGTCACTACTGCAGTCTATATGCCATCCTCAGGCGGAGCTCCTAATAATGCTACCTACATAACACAGACAGCCAGTAGTGACTTGCCAAATGAGCAAGCATTAGCTTTGTTGGCTACAGGATTATTGAAAAATACTACCACGACGGGAGTCCTAAGCTCGGCTGTGTCTGGAACAGATTATCAGCCACCTTTAAGTGGAGAATCGTTAACGGCTGTAACCGCCGAAACAGACGATAAAATATTAATTCAAGACACCTCGGATTCCAACAATCTTAAAACAACTACCGTACAGAGCGTTTTAGATTTGGTTCCTGGAGGAAGCGGGGTCTTTACTCAGCTAAAAACGACATTGAGTTCAGCTCAAATTTTAGACCTTTTAAATACTCCTGTTGTAGTCGTTCCAGCACAGGGCGCCAACACATTAATATTAATAAGCTCACTAACATTGTCTGGCGTATTTAATAGCATTAATTATACTGGCGGCGGAGAGCTTTCAGTCGCATATGACGGTTTTGACGGGACCGCTATGTATGAAGCAATACCTGCCACAGCTGTTACTGGACAAAGCAAAATAACATTTCCATTTCCTTTGGCTTATGCAAATGTAGTCTCCCATACAAACCATGTTAATAAAGGCTTATATATATGGGTAGGTGGGGTATCTCAATTTGCTACTGGCAATGGAACATTAGATGTGTACGTAACTTATGAAGTAATAACAATTTAGATTAAGGGTTGAAAAATGAAAAATTTAATTACACATAAAGACGGTTCAGTTTCAATTATGACCACAGTATCAGATGATATAAATGTATTAGATGAAATGGACAAACTTGATCCTGCATACAAAGAAACTATAGATTTTATCTTGAAGATAGATGAAGAAGATATACCAAGTGACAGATACTTTAGAGATGCCTGGGTGCACAAGGATGAAAAAATTCATGTTGATTTAGATAAAAGTTTACTAATTCATCAAAATGTTTTGAGAGAAATTAGACGGCCAAAACTAGAAGCTCTAGACCTGGAGTTTACGAGAGCCTTAGAGTCAAATGATGAACAAAAGAAATCTGAAATATCAATTAAGAAAAATGAATTAAGAGATATTACGGTTCATCCAGAATTGTTAAGTGCTCAAACACCAGAACAAATAAAGAATTTTAGACCAGCGGTATTATTCGACTAAGGTCGAGCGGAGGACACATGTCATCACCACCAACAACCGACATTGAAATCATGTCAAACGCAGTAGTCCTGTTGGGCCGAAAACCTTTCACGACTATTGATGATGCCAGCGAATTTGCGGTCAGCGTACAGATGTTCTATGACCTCCTTGTCTCCTCTGAGCTGGCCAAGAATATGTGGAAATTCGCCACGAAGATTGTGGATTTATCCCAGGTTGCAGGCTTTGACCCAGACTTTGCTTGGTACAATACCGCTTATGACCTTCCGGCGGATTTTCTATCCCTCGTTCGCGTCTACCCAGATATTCCGTATCAAATATTTGGTAGGCGCCTATATTGCGGCTCAACAGGACGTCTTCAACTAATTTATAACTGGAATGCTCCAGTCACTTATTGGTCAAACCCATTTAAAGAGTACATGGTTTATGCGTTAGCGGCCAAGTTGTCTCCATCCGTCACAGAGAATCCGGCGTTGACCCAGATGATGATGATGGAAAGAAACAGCACCAAGGCTATAGCTATGTATGTTGATTCTCAAAACTCTCCAAGCGTTCCAATTCAAAGCATTCCGTGGGTTGAAGCAAGGATGAATGGAATCTGGCCATGGGGAAGTTCCGGTGGAAACTTTAACGGGTGGGGTTAATAAATGGCAACTAAGCAAGTTCAAGCCAACTTTAGCTATGGCGAGTTAGACCCTAAATTATTATGTCGACCAGATTTTACAGGATACTACAAAGGTGCCCGAAAACTTCGCAACGTTCTCTGCATCCCTCAGGGAGGCGTTAAGCGCCGCTTTGGGACAGAATATGGTAATACCATTGTTAATACTGGTAGCGCTAATGCTCCTGTTACCGATCCTGATGAAATAAAAAGTCTCATATTCGACTTCACTAGGACCAAGCATTTCTTAATAGTGCTAAGACCCAATGGAGCAACGAATGTGGCTTTTGATATCTATTTGGAGAATGTCTTACAGGCTACCGTCACATCTACGGCCTATACAGCTGCCCAAATAGATGAGATGAACTTTGTAAAAGCTCAGGATAGAATAATCTGGCTTCACAAAGAAGTTCAGCCAAGGCAATTGGCCAGGGGTGCTAATGATGCCACGTGGACATTGACGGCAATTAGTTTTGCTTATGTGCCCACATTTGATTTTTCGGTTATAGATGGTGTGAGTTATCGAACAGGTGGAGCGTATTTTATCGTTGGCGCTACAACCGGCGTGAACGTAACTGTCACAGCTTTCCTTTCTACGCCTTTTAACTCGGGACATGTTGGAGGATTGTTGATAGGTGGCGGTGGGGTGATGAGAATCTTAGCCGTAGACAGCTCAACAGTAGTCAGAGGAACAATTCTAAATGACTTTGACACCGACTTTGCCTTCCCAAATCTTCTATATGGAGTAGATTCTGTTCTTCAAAGCAAAGCCTGGGGAGATTACACGGCTGGCGTGCCGGCTGGAAAGAACAGAGGCTGGCCATCCCTTGGAGCTTTCTTCCAAAACAGGCTAGTTCTAGGAAACTCTTTAATGTTACCTAACTTATTATGGGCATCAAACGTTTACGACTTTTATAATTACAACGATGAGGATGGTGGGGATCTTGATGCTTTCTCAATCGGTATTGGATCTAATGGGAATGAGGAAATCCAAGATATTGTGGCAACCAAGGCCCTGGTTGTACTTGGCTTCTCTGGCGTATATGCTACTTCTTTATTCGTCGACTTGCCTATAACGCCTTCGAATGCCTTTTTAAATGAACAATCACGTGATGGAGCTTCGGCCTTAGATGCGCAAATCGTGGATAACCAAATTTTTTACATTGATGAGAATGAGCAGCAGGTACGCTCGGCGAGATATGACATTGCTACTTCTAGCTTTAATATCTTTGATGCTTCTCTCTTATCACCTCAGGTTATTTCCGACCCTGTATCAACTGCTTCCCTCAGGCCAAAAAATGATGATGGATCTTTCTATATTGTCGTTAACACTAATGGGACCATAGCTATATTCCAATCACTAGAAGACCAGTCAGTTAACGCGTGGACTCTTAGCGATTCACGTGGAACTATATTTGATGTCTCAGCTTCTAGGGACATCGCCTACATGACCGTTAGGCGCTGTATAACAACCGGAGCAACTACCACCGGTTTAGCTGACAATATCTATACGGCAAATGTTAATTTCCAAGCTATAACCGATATTACAGCCGATGCCGAAGACCCAGGTGTGGATGTTGGAATATTCTCGGCTGTATCAGATTACATAATCATTGGCCACGAATCACCTTATTACAGAATTGCGGTTACATTAGATACACCAGCTAGCGCTAGTATTGACCCGACTTTTGAGTATTTAGACCGGTTTGGAACCTGGACTAGTTTCACTCCAACCGATGGAACATCAGGATTTACAGCAAACGGTACTATTTCTTGGGTGCTTCAAACTGATATGCGTGATTGGGCGCCCAGAGATATATCTGAGAATACATCTGTTCATGTTCCGCCCGATAGCGTTCATGGAACAGAAACAAAGTTTTGGATGAGAATTAGAAGAAACACCGAAACCTTAGTTACTACACCAATAGAAGATAGCCTTTTCATTAATATTGGGAACAGAGTTTATTTAGAAAATATCGACTTTGACCAACCGATGGATTCTGCATTTATCACTCAATCGGATTCCAACGGATTGGTCACCGGATTGAACCATTTGATAGGCCAACAAGTATATGTTCTAGCAAATACTATTCCAGAAGGACCGTACTTTGTAAGTGCAACAGGAACAATCACCCTTAGAAACCCTTCTGAAACAACAGATTCTGTTCAGGTTGGAATTAATTTTATTCCTGAAGTTATCCCTATGCCGTTAGTTGTTACCGAGCAATCTGGCGTTAATATATTCCAACAAAAACTAATCAAACAGATTTTTATATACTATTACAATTCAATAGGTATATTAGTAAATGGTCAGGAAATACCTACTTTGCAAGTTGGGTCTTTAGTGTTAGATCAAATTCCAATACCAGTTACTGGATTCTATGATTTGACCCCAATGAGAGGTTGGGATCCAACAGCAGAAAACGTTATTACTCAAAGCTTACCGTTACCGTTTACGGTTATAGGTATCGGTTACATTGTGGAGGCATCATGACAGGCGAACCCGTATCATCAGCATTACTATTAATGTCGGCAGCAACGACAGGTGTCGGCTTATATGCGTCTAGCCAGCAAGAAAAACTTGATAGGTCAATAAATGCTGCCGAGACAGAACATGCCAGATTGGCTGGAGCTGAAACAGCCCTTACTGCTAGCCGAGATTTTAGGACGGCACTATCAAGTCAGCTGGCGCTAGCCTCCCTTAGGGGAGGGTCCGGAGGGTCATTAGCTCAAACATTTGGGTCAAGGTCTATTGCCAATTTCTTGTCTGACCAGAGATCTCTTGAATCACAACAGAAATTCCTTGGGATTAAATCGAACATCCGGAATGCTGAGATAGGAAGTCAAAGACTTGCTAGAGATGTTTCATCAGTTGGCTCATTGTTGTCTACCGGGTACGAAGCAATTAATTTAAATAAAATCTCTAAAGCCCAGGCTAAAACGTAGTGAGGATTAAATGGCACAAGACTTAAAGGTAATCCCAAGAAATTTCGTAGCGCAACCAATGGATTTGGGCGGAAGTAATGCATTTTCAAGGCTTCAAGCAGGGCTAACTAATTTATCAAACTTAGCTGCAGGAAAGGCTGTAGAGCTCATGACAGAGCAAGCTGTTGCTGAAGGCAAACAGTTGGCACTTGAAAAAAGAGGCATCCCGCAAACATTGGCTCCAGGTGCTAATGCGGCTACTAAAGCATATAACAATGCCTACAATGAAATGACGGCTGGTATATTAACTTCTGAGCTGGATGGTTTGCTTGCTCAAAACTTAGCTTTAAAGTCCAAAAAATCTACACTTGGCCCAGAATCGGTTGCAGAATTAAATGCGTTAAATAATTCTACTTGGCTTGGATTTCAGTCTGAAATACCAAAACATATGCAAGCCGACATGGAGTATGCATTTATCAATGGTAGCAAAAAGACATTATCCATCCTGGGAGATACTGTAACCAAATTTAATGATGCAAACATTAAAGCGGACATGGATATTGCCGGCAATAGATACAAGGCAGACTATGGCGCGGCCATTCTAACGGGTGATAAAGGCCAAGAGAGTGAAGCTCTTGGCAATATAATGCAATGGTTAAACAATGCTGCAACACTAAGTGGCATGACCGAGATTCAAAAACAGGACCAAATACGTCAGATCCAAGATATTGCCATAGATAATCATGTCCATAGAGACATGATGGAAGCAGTTGTTAATGGTGGCGAGCCTGGATTGGCAGCTTATATAGTTAAAACTATTAATTCTACGGCTGCTCAACTTGGTGTGACACCTGCTCAAAAGCAAATAATGGATGAATCGGCTTTAAAGTATAATACTTTATTAGCTAACCAAATGAATATTGGGTCAATCCAAGGATATAACAATATTGTTCTTGAATCTATTCAGAACCCAGGCGCCATAACGTCTATTCAACAGCTAAATGCAAAAATATCTCAGCAGGCCCAACAAGGATTTCCATTAAGTCAAAATCAGCAGATTCAACTTCAGGCTAAGATTTTTGGAAAAAACAAAGAGGCTTCTAAACGGGCACAAACCAATGCAGAAATAAATGAGCTAGTAAGCAGCGGGGATATTGGAATTGTTAATGTTTCATCATCTAACATAAATAACTATTGGGAAGACATTCTTAAGGCTGGAATGGAAAAGGTCAAGGAAGGAGAAGAAAACGGAACGATTAAGCCAGATTCAATAAAGAGATGGCAAATGGAAGTACAGGCGGCTGTTAATATTCAAAGAGACGTGCCTGCGTTAACATCCTTAATGGAGTCCAGAATAACAGGGCCTGATAGCTTGAATACGCAGGATGGAATAAGACAATACAGTTTTGCAAAGACAAATAACCCACTATTATTACAAGGTCTTAATCCAAAGACGGATGCGTTTGTTAGTACTGTTTTAGAAAAGGCACAAAATGTTAAGAATCCTATAACTATAGAACAGATAATATCCGATGCTAGAGAAGGTGTTTTAAATGCTGATCAAGATGTTATCGACGCAAGACTTGCAAACTACAAATCTTATACAATAAAAAATCCAAACGCAGTAGATAAACAAATAAGAAATGCTTTAGGACTTCCTCAAGGATTTATTTTTACATCAGCTGGAACAATACCCGATTTCCAAAGAGCTAGATACAATCGAATACTTGAGACAAATGTTCGTCTTTTTGAAAAGAATGATTTAGACCTGGCTTTCAAAAAAACAAATGAACAATATCAAAATATTTATAAAGAAGACCCAGGCTTTGCGCCAAAAGGAATGACCGTTAGCAATGCTATTACTAATTTACCGTGGGCTAAAACTACAGGCCCCATGAATTCCAATCAAGTGGCTCAAGCTCTTAGTCAGATTATAGATGTAAATAGTAAGTTTCCAGGACAGATTGGGTTTATAATAGAGCCATCAAGTAAGATGCCTAAGTTTCCATCTAAGGTTAGCGAAAAAGATAAGCTAGAAAAAAACTTTGCTCCGAATGGACATTGGACCAAAATAAAAGGCATTGATAGAAGAATGTATTTGATGTCTCCAAATTATTCTAGCACCAACCCATATGCCCCTAATGTTTATCAAGTTTACTGGGGAGATACTGGAGAAGATGGCAAGTCTAAAGAAAACATAAGGCCATTAACAACCATGATTACTAGAAAACTTCCAAATGGAAAAGAAAAAACAACCATGGGTAACGCTTTGGTAACTATATATCCTCCAAATGACTACATACCAACCCTATACAAGCATCAACAGAACACTTCAGCAGCAACCGGTTTTGATATGGCCGCATTTGAAGTGGTTGACCAAGCAAATCCAATAAAACTAAAAGATTTCTTTCCAGGTTTTGCCAGTGAAGACGCCGCCCTCAAGAATGTGGAAAAGCTTATTTCAAGGAAGGAGCAAAAGATTTCGAAAGAGGCGCCATCAAAATCTAAAATTATTCAGGATCAATTTGAAGCTGAAAGATTAGTTCGAGAAGCGGTCGAAAAAATTAAAAAGGAGGGTAAGTAATGCCTCTAGTTCCAGAACCCTGGGAAGAAGAAAGACCATCTAACGAATTATCTAATCTTGTAGACCCTTATGCTGGATTTGATATTATTCCGGGTAATCCTGTCGTTGAAAAACCTAGCAGATTAGAGGTTCCAGGTGCGGCATGGAGAAATGGGGTTATTGGAAATACTTTTGAAATTCTTACAAGTGGACCAAGACCCGGTCAAAAAACAAAAGATTATAATGTCTACGAAGATATCCCAGAAAGGCACTTTGACCCATCTTTTATTCCTTATTACATAAACAGTATGAATAAAGATGAAACTGAGGCTATTAGCATGAAGGTGGACAGGGAACAAAGAGATAATGCTGTAAGAGAAGAATACCCTTGGTCAACTTTTGCTGCGGGCCTTGTAACAGACCCAACTTTCCTTCTTTTCCCAGGCGGCGCCGCTCAGTCCACATTAAAAGGTGCTTATAATATAGCGCTAGCTGCTGGATTAAAGGGAGCAAAAATATCCGCTTCAGGGTTTGCAAAGCAAGTAGCTATAGGAGTTGGGAAGGCTGGAGCGGCAGGCGTCGCTCAATCTGCACTAAACGAATCTCTTATTCAGACAACTCATATAACAAAATCCATAGCCGATTCATACTTTGATGTTGCAACTAATGGGTTTATGTCTGCGGGCCTTGGTGGTCTTGGAGCTCTTGGAGTTGGTCTTGCCTCAATAAAAGGGGTTAGAAATGCCAAGTCTCATGCCGTAAACGCCGCTGCCGGGATAGGGGACACCCCAACTATCAACCCTAAAAGCAAAATGAAGCCTGGAACCGCTATAAGAGCCGATGGGCCTATGGGTCGTGATTGGCCTCTCGGGCCGCATGGTGATATGAGACCTCTTAATCCTCAAGGCCCTAATGGACCTATCAAACCTGTTCCAGCTTCTGAAATAGACGCAGCTGAGCGAGAAATAGGGATAGAACAAAAGAGCGTTGGAGCTCAGGCTCGAGAATTGACTGCAGAAGAGCTAGCAGTACAGAGGGTCGTCCCGGAACGAGTCATTAATATTGAGCCAATTACCCGTGCTGTGATGGAAAGTAATAATCGTGTGGCCAAGATTCCTCAATGGATTCAACATGCGACCAAGTTTTCAGTCTCTAATCAGCTCCAAGTCTCACCCTTTGCTACAAGTCCATATGTCAGCCGACTTCTTTTCTCTAATCCTTTAATGTCTGTGGCCAATATAGAAGAGAACATTGCCTCACCTAGAGCACTTGATGACCGAATATTCTCAGCCCAGCAAGCCTTATGGAACCCTGCTAGAGTAAAAATAAACGAACTTTATACAAAACAACTTGGAGTTGAAGGCTCATTCATGAGTGGGGCACGAGCTAGGCTTGCATCTGCCTTATCATCTGGAGAATCATTAAATAACGATCAGTTTGCTGAAGCCATTTTTAACGTATTGGAAACCAATGTTAAAAGTAAGCATTCGGCTGTAAATGAGGCCGCAAGAATACTTAGAAACGAAGTTATGCTGCCAATTAAAAAGGAACTTGTTAGGCTTAATCTTCTTCACCCTAAATTCTTAGAGCCAGAATATGATGCATATTTCCATAGAATGTTTAATAGAACAGCTGTTAGTGCAAACCCTAATGAATTTGAGGCGCTCTGTTTTGAATTCTACAAAGAAGCTAGGAATTTCTATAGAGATAACGCGGTTGTAATTGACTCATTAAAAGCAGCGCCTGAGAAAACAAAGCTAGAGCTTGATGAATTAAGATTGAAAACAGATTTATCACCCTCAAAGAAAAATGAGCTTATTGAAAAGCTCACGAATCGGATGATGCTTGAGTACAAAGAGCTTTACGAGTTTATTCCTGCAGAATATATGCCAGCAGATGGCCATATTCCCAGCATAAAAGAAGACGGAGATTTAAGTATCTCAGCCAATCAGACTTTGATGAGAGTGTTAGGAACAGACATTGAGTCGGCGATGAGCCTATTTGGTCCAGGTGCTGGAGGTTCAAATCCGTTACAGTCTAGAGTTTTAGGCATGCCCAATACCTATTCAGCTGAGATTGTAGACTCCGATGGCATCTTGAGAACCGTAACTGCTTCTGACTTCATTGAAAAAGACTTTGATAGAGTATTTTCAAAGGTTGTACGCCAATTAACACCGGTTATCGAGAATGCTAAATTAGCTAACGAGCTTGGGTTTGAGACGGTTTCAGATTTAAAGAAATTTCTTTTAGAGAGTCTGGAAGCAGATTATAACTTTATGAAGAAAGGCCTTCAAGGAAAAGAAGCTTCTAAACTTACAAAGCAATATAAGGCAGACCAGAAGAGAATCAACCTAAGTTTTGATGTGATGGCCAATGTAACTGGGGCAGATCATAATGTCTACGGTCCAGCTTACGCAAAATTCTTAAGGCACCTGGCGGATTATAATCGTGTGAGATTATTGGGAAGCGCGGCCTTATCATCAATACCAGACTTGATGGTTGGTCCATTTAGGCAGGGGTTCAATAGTCTGGTTCTAGATTGGATATCACCTTTAGCTAAAAGCATGGTTACGTTCCAGAAAAATAAAGCCATGGCCATAAATGCTCAAGACGCCAGAAATCTGGGCTTTGCTTTAAATGTTGAGATGGGAAAAATAGCTAAGGCCCTTCAAAATAATGATGAGCTTCTTATAAAGAAAGCCTGGTGGGGAAACATTTCTGAACCTATTGTTAATATGTTAGGCAACATAAATGGTGTTAACTATATTCAAGATCTGGTTCAGAACTTAAATTTTAATGCATCTGTTTCACAAACCATCAGAACTATTGCCAGACAAATGGAAAATAAAACGCTTAGTGAGCGAAACAGGAGAAGGCTCAGATCTATTGGCATATCAGAGGATGAAGTTTTTACTATCTATGACATGTGGCGTGAAGCCGTAGGACCCAAAGGCGGTAAAGACGGAACTGTTTATTATTCAGACATGGGTAAATGGAAAATAAACACCCCACAAAGAATGCGTGCTTATGAAAGTTTTAGAGACGCCACCGTTCGTGATGTTCGTCAATCTCAAACTGTCGCAACAGCTGGTGATAAATGGCGACACAGTCAAGATACAACCGTTAGGTCGGTTCTTCAGTTTAAAGATTATCTTTTTGCAGCCAACAATAAAATTCTATTATCTGGAATACAAAAGTTAGGAGTGAAAGAGTTTGACGTCGTTTTAATGACCATGCTAATGATGGGTATGGGGTCGCTTTCATACATATTAACAAGCCTAGCAAAAGATCCTACTGGAGAATCATTAGATTTAAGCTCATCTAAACTGTTTAATGAAGGCCTTGATAGATCTGGACAGCTTGGAATCTGGGGAGAGTTTAAAAACATTGGAATTAAGGCTGGATGGCTTCCAGAGTTTCTTGGGCAACCAGTCTCTCGCTTTCAAAGCAGAGGGGTTATTTCTTCCTTCGTTGGTCCAAGTATCGGAACGATTGAGGATGCATCAAGCTTTTTAAAGAATGTGAAACAACATATTGATGGAAGTAAGGATATATCACAAAAAGATATTAACCAGCTTCTTAGATTTTTACCTTATCAGAATTTGTTTTATCTGAGATATATTTTCGAACAGGTCGCAACTAGTTTAGGCGAAAGCTTGGGAGCAGAGGAAGGCTAATGGCAAATATAACGATTAATGATACACCCACACGTGCTCAATATACCGCTGCCGCAAGCCAGACGGTCTTTAGTTACACGTTCCCTATTAAGGAAGATACTGACCTTCAGGTTTATGCTCGAGATCCAGATGCTCAGCCTGATGATGCTGCTCAATTATTGACCATAACGGTTGATTATTCAGTAACTGGCGCTAATTCAGCCTCAGGTGGTACCGTTGTTCTCGTTGTTCCCGCTGCCGCAGGCGATATTATTACTATCGTTGGAGCAAAACCAATCGATCGCTTGGCGATATATGATCAGTCGGTCACCTTGTCAAAGGCGGATTTGAACAATGATTTCAATGATAACGTCATGTATGAAAAGCAGACTGAGACTTTTCTTGACCAAATAACCCCGAAGTACAACCGAAATGAGTTGGTTGGACCAGATTCTAGACCTGACAAGCTTGTCCTTCCTATGCTTGGAAGTGGAGAAGTGTGGGTTGGAAGAGGGGAGTTAGGAGATGATCCAGATGATATCGTTGCGGTCGATTTTGGCTCACTTATAGATTTAGACGCTGACTTTGTTTTGGGAACGGCCAACTTAGACTTCCCAAATGCCCAGCCACTTGGCGGATTGGGAACTGGAATACTGTTTAACTTGGATGATGGCACTACCGGAACCCTCTATATAACCAACATAGGCGCCGGTCTAACATTAGATATTGGAACCATGACTCTAAGCACCACCGGTACTGGCTTCAATGTGGTTTGGTATACCGTTACGGTTAGTACAGCAATGCAAACCTCAAGCGGATACATAGCCAATGGCGGGGCATTAGTGACCCTAACGCTTCCAGCAACTGCAGCTATTGGGGATGCCCTTATGATTTTAGGACGAGGAGCCGGCCTTTGGGCTATAGCACAAGCAGCTGGTCAAGTAATTCACTTCGGGAATGTATCAACCACAACCGGGGTAGGCGGAAGTATTACAGCCACCCATAGAAGAGATACAATGATTCTAGTTTGCTCGGTGGCAAATTTGGAATGGACAGTCATGAGCTCTCAAGGCAGCTTAACAATAGTTTAAGGAGATAGAAATGGAAAATAATGCAATCAACGCACCTGTTAGCGCCTTCGGAAAGACATTAATTGACGACACAACGCAAGTTGCTGCAGTAGGTACTTTATTCAATAATGCTGCTCTGACCAGCGTAACTGCAGCCACAGGCGATCTTATACTAATACAAGACGTTTCTGACTCCAACCTGGCCAAAGTATGTACAGCCCAGTCGATCGCCGATCTCGCAGGCGCTGGCGCTGCTCCTGCTGATGCAACTTATATCACTCAGATTCCTAATGCCACATTAAGTAATGAGCAAGCATTATCTTTGTTAACTACAGGAATAATGATGTCCGCAAATGGAACTGGCGTAGTTTCTATCGCAACACAGGGTGTAGATTATTATGCGCCTGGTGGGGTTGATGTAGCAATTTTAGACGGCGGTACTGGAGCCTCAACCAATACGGCCGCTATAAATAACCTGGTAAATAACGCCGCTTTAACTCCAGCCACTGTAGCGTCAGGGGATCTTATACTAATACAAGACGTTTCTGATACCAACAATTTAAAGTCAGTTACCGCACAAAGCATTGCCGACCTTGGACCTGGAGGGTCAGCAGCACCAGGTGACGCCACTTATATAGTTCAAACCCCTAATGGCTCGTTGACTCAAGAGCAAGCTTTGTCACTTCTGGCAACGGGAATAATGAAAAATACAACTGCTACGGGCGTCGTCTCTATTGCTACGGCCAACGTCGATTATCAGGCAGCAGATGCAACTCTCATAAGCATAGCAGCTTTGGGAACGGCCGCAGACAGAACCATCTATACTACTGGAGTAGATACGTGGGCTGAAACGCCAATTACGGCCGCAGGAAGGGCCCTTATTGATGATGCAACGGCCGGCGACCAGAGAACCACGTTAGGATTGGGAACAATTGCTACTCAAAACTCTAGTTCAGTCTCCATAACTGGAGGAAGTATAACTGGGATAACTGACTTAGCGGTGGCCGATGGAGGTAGTGGGGCCAGCTCTTTCGTCGAATATACCCCGGTCTGTGGGGGCACCACCACTACAGGACCATTACAGTCAGTTGTATCGCTCAGCACAGCTGGATACGTTCTCACGTCCAATGGAGCCGGTGCATTGCCCACTTTTCAGGCAGCTGGAGGTGGTGGAGGAGGAAGCGGAGAGGCTAAATTCTGGGTTCGCGCTAATGTATCAGGTGGAATATTGGACTCGTATAATGTAAGTAGCGTTATCGATTCTGGCGTAGGGGTACTTAGCGTTGTTTTAACAACACCATTTGCAAGCGCTAATTGGTGTGGGACATTGTCAATTATTTATGGAGCGTTAACCGATAATTTTTATGCTTTTTCATCTATTTCAGCTGGAAGTTGTGGGGTTATTAATCGAAGATCGTCAGGAGCATTTTTTGACCCTGGCAGTTGGAATGTAGCGGGGTTTGGTGATCAATAAAAAGGAGGCTATATGGAGAAACAAATGGGATCTATAACTGTAGTTATGTTAGTAGTTTTAATGGCAGGCGCTACTGCTTTTGCTTATTATCAATTAACTGGAAAGATGGATGGTCCTATGGAAGAGTTTATGGAAACGGTAGCCGAAAAAGAAGTTGAGAATCTATTAGATATGCCATCTGGAACTTTAACTGGTACACTAGACTTAAGTTCAGACTCTAAAGAAAAATAGGAATCAATGGCATTAGCAGTACAAGAAATCAGTCCTAGGTTTGTTGCTAGGATTTATCAAAAACCTCTCATGCGAGCGTTTTTTATAGAAGGTAAGAAACGCTTGCTTCAAATTTGCCACCGCAGAGCAGGGAAAGATACATTAGCATGGCAGGTCATGTGGATGGCAGCCCTATTAAAACCAGGTCTTTATTTATACTTAGCACCTATCATAAGTCAGGCCGCATCAATTATTTGGAACGGAAGAGGGAAGGATGGCACATCTTTTCTTGACTACATTCCCCCGCAAATTATTAAGAAAATAAATAACTCTACGATGTCGATTTATTTGATAAACGGCAGTATAATTCGTGTGACCGGCTCCAATAACTTTGAAGCCATCGTTGGTAGTAATCCTCTTGGTTTGGTATTTAGTGAATTTCAAAACTCAGACTTAAGGTCGTGGGAAATCCTACGTCCGATCCTTGCCGAGAATGAAGGGTTTGCAATCTTCACAGCTACTCCACGAGGTTACAATCACCTGTGGGATATGTATCAAACAAACAAAGAAAATCCAAGCTGGTACGTTAGCTTGTTGACGGTTGATGACACAAAGTTAGACAATGGATTGCCTGTTATTTCCAGTGAAGTTATAGATGAAGAACGAAAAGCAGGGATGTCAGAAAGTGTGCTTCAACAAGAATTTTATTGTAGTTTTTCAGCTGCGATAAAAGGGGCTTACTACGCTGATGAGATGACGCTAGTGAAAGAGAGAGGGAGAATTCTCAATTTTAATATTGATGCTTTTACACCGGTACATGTCTCATTTGATCTTGGTATCTCAGATGCTACCTCAGTATGTTTATTTCAAGTTTCTGCAAACGGCGATGTTAAAGTCATTTACCATTGGGAAGAGACCGGAAGGGAGCTTGCTCATTATGCGTTTAGACTTGAAAAGCTCAAAGCAGAACTTGGTTTTAAGAAGTACGGACATATGTTTTTCCCGCACGACATACGAGTCAGAGAACTCGGCTCAGGTCTTACCCGAGTCGAACAGCTACGAAAATGTGGTATAAATCCTAGAATAGTTGGAAACCACAGGGTTTCTGAAAGAATACAATGCGTACGTGCGATGATGCACAAGGTGTGGTTTCATGAGAAGAATTGCAAATTCCTCATCCGGGCTTTATCGGAGTACAAGGGAAAGTGGGATGACAAAAATAAAACTTCCACCGGCCCTCTTCATGACGAATTTAGTCATGCTGCTGATTCTTTCGGCTATTTTGCAGTTGGTTACCTAGAAGCCTTCGACAACAAACAGTTGGGCATCCAAAAACAATACGCTAAATTCATTCCTTAATTACCTGGTAATTAAGGGGTAATTACCTTCTAATTAACCGAAAAATACCCCCTAATTTTCCTAACAATTAGCATTGTGACACTAAAAGGTCACATTGTGACACCTAAAACGGGCATAGTGACACTTAGGTGCACCTGCTTGTACGGAGAAATCGTACATCTGAAGATTGGCATTGGCATTTCCCTATGGGATTTGCCAACCGATCGGTTATAAAATTAACCGGAGCCGGTCTCTCCGGTTAGAAACTGGGGTTGTGCGATTTGTGCGCAAATTTTCCGCCCAACTATTTTTTCATTTGTATAATGTTTTTAATGTGCATTTTTTCGTGAATAACGTATCAAAATAACTGACTAAAAATGTTAAAAAAAATGAGTTAAGGATAGGGGTGGTTATCAACATAATCACCCTTTTGGAGTTTTAGGCTCTGCAACAAATGTTTGATGACTTGTTTTTCCTGTTTTGATCCCAGCAGTAAAAAAGTAGTAGGTCATGTGAAAATCTATGTAATAACTGAGTTATTCTATCAGCTCCTATTCCAAAAGCCAAACCTATATCCTTAAGTGCAAAATTATCTTTATACCGCATAAGAAACATTTTTAGGATTCGTTCTTGAGTATTAAGATAGTTGGACATGTCTCTTATGGAGGGTGTAGAGCCTGTGACCCTATAAAGATCTTCTTCTGCCTCAGCCACAATATTAAAGGGGGTCAGTTCTCTTTTTTGACATAAACGGTACTTTTTTTCTGGATAAGATATTTCTGATTCACAACCAATACTAAAGTAAACCAACATAGAGCACAGCTCGTTAAATTGAGAGCCCTTCCCCTCAATATCTTCTTTATCAGCAAATTGAGTGATGGTTTTAATCAGGCCATTAAAATGGACGCGCATCTCTTCGGTGAATTCTTTTTTTCTCACTTTTTGTGTTCATCTTTTATTGTCATAAATAAACTATTTTTCGGCTGTATTGTGTCGTCTTTCAGAATTTGCATACTAGTGTGCATTTTAGAATAAAAACTAATAAATCTTTTTATAAATTTTTCATATTCTTTTTCAACCAGCGTTTTTGTTTGGATTAACTCTTTTCCATGCAATTTTGTCATGCCTTCTACAAGCCCATACAAGATGGTGTCTATGCATTCTATCAGATCTTTATTTCTAATGACCTTGCTTTCATCCAGCATTTTTTATCTCTAGTATCCTGGCATCTATTTTTTCCAAATATAATTTGCCAGCTGTTTTTAGAGCGTCTTCTTCGCCTAATCCGCGATCTTCAATCGTCATTGTAAGCCTAACAAACATAGAAAAGATTTTACCAAAATGAGATTTTCCAAAAACTTCTAATTCTCGAAGGGTATTAATGTCGTCAAAAAACATCAACAGAGTTTCGGACATTTCTAATGTATTTTTTCGCAACTGTTTATGTGTTTCTTCTTGGCTCATCTTACTAAGTTTATTGCCTCTATTGATTTAGGCTTCTCATTATTTTGTTCACATAAAGCGCAATATATGTCATATTGCATATTAATAGATTCTAAAATATCTTTTTTGTTTATAAAAATTTCTTTAACTGCTTTAGGATTTTCTTCAATAAACCCAAATGTAAAAAATAAAGCTCTTATTGTAGTTACCGTGTTATTAATTGTAGCTAAAAGCTCATCTAAAGATTCTTTATTCAATTATTTCTTCCTTGTCTTTAGAATTAGGCACAAGCCTAAGTGTTCCGTTATATTCTAATTCAGGATTTAAAAAAGAAACCATATCTAAATAGCTCTCAAGAAAAGGGCCGTACTCATACTTTTCTAAATGTGCTCTAAATATAACCCCATCTTCGTTGGTTACACCTTTTATAAAAGGAATCAATATCTTTCCAATATTTACAAGGTACCCTTCTATTTCTTTACGCTCTTCTTCGTTCAACTTTTATTTTCCTTTACTATTTGAACCGGTTACATTTTGTCACCAGTTGCCTTGTCTCTCATTGGCCATCGAAAAAACGGCCACCCTTAATTTCTCTTTCTTATCAGCAAGCTCTAATGAGTACTCACCATACCACTTAATAGCATCCTCTTTCTTATACCAGAGCATGCCACTTTCTTTAAAGTGAATTGGCCCTCCGCCATGGATAGCCTTGCTGTCTAAAAGGGATTTCTTTATGCCAAGACCAGCGCAGATGGTTTTTTTATTTAGATAATCATCCATCCTTGCTTCATCGAATACTTTTTTTAAATCTTCATCTAGCTCTATCACGAATAATTCCCATTATTTCCTTTATAGGACTACAGAATAAATCGTAGAAAACCCAAATAACGTTTGCTGTTAAAATAAAACTTACTATTCTGTGGTATAGAAAACCATAAATATTGCTATAGCTAGCGTATGCGCACACACATATAATCGAAACAACATATGTAAACTTCAATATGTTCCAACGAGTTTGGAGCGCACATACTCTCTCTATTTTCGCTACTACATCTTTAGTAAGTGGTAACATAACGAAACTAGTTAGCTGAAGCGGCTTGATACATCCAGTATGCATCCTGAATAAAATAAGACATTGTTTTTCCAGCTGCTGCGATGCTTCCACCGATAAAACAACCCGGTAAACCTTTCCCTGTCATTAGAGCGCCACTACAGCCCCAAAATGCGGCATTGATAGCCTCGGAAAATATTAACATTGGCGATTGATAGTTATAATCAACCTCTACAAAGCTTGGCATGTACTCGTCTATTGTGCAGACACCATAAGTGGCTCCAGAAACAATCAAGCAATCTTTTTTATTTAATATTATCATTTTCTTTAAACCTATATGGTACATATCTAGAAACTTTACAATTCCAAACATGGCTTCTTAACCGTCTTAATGCGCGCGTCTCCATTTGGCGAACCCTTTCAGGGCTCTTGCCAATTTCTGATGCAATACTTTTTAAAGTCATTTTCCACTTCATATCTTTGTCAAATCTTAGCAAAACTACGTTTACTTCATTGAGAGTAAGACTAGTGAAGTGGCTTATTTCTAAATGGGTAGGCTCTTTCCCTAGAATTTCTCTTAAAGCTGAAATTCTATCGTAGAGAATATCTATTTCTTTTGTTTGTCCCACTTCATAGTGTGGTCCTGTCCTTTTCATTAGGCAGAAAAGAATTCTGGATGGGTTTCACGGATAATGCTATACATGATTAACCAAGGAGCCATTTCATCCCATGATGCGCCCGCATCTATCCTATCTTGGAATTCTTTTGGTAGAGACCCATCAGTTGGGAAGCATGAAATATACATAACTTCGGAACTGCTGTTTGAAGGTGAGGTAGAGCTCGTATAGTCAGCTGTCACATAAGCTGCTCCTGAGACTTCCTTTAGGCTAGATTCGCATAATACTCTCATCGATGCTCCTTGGATTAAGAATCTTGTGAATTATGATGCCTAGACATCACTTCTCTCTCTTGTTTTGTAAATGGTACCATACAATGTTGGCAAACAAATAGATCGCAAACCTTTTTGTCAGGGCTTACCTTCCAGGCCGCGCATATATAAGTATGTCGACCTGCGGAACAGGCCTTATTCTTGACGCATTTTTTTAAACAATCGCTCATTCGCTCACCATTGATCGGCATATCATTTCGTTATTAAGAGCATCTACGTCCATACTTCTGCCGTACATGCCTACGTGTATTGCGTTAAAAATCACAGATCGCTCAAATGGATCGAGAGAGTCTAGAGTTGTCGTGTAGATATATGCCACCCGAAAACTATTCCTTCTCTTTGCAATCACATAAGAACGGCCCTTATATTTTGATGCTAGAACGTCAAAGCCCGCTAATAATTCATCCTTTAGACAGGCTTTGACCCATTCTTGTATATTATCTACTTGTTCCAAAATAGAGTTGGCCAACTATTTCTCCTTTATCTTGTCCATTAAGCTTTCTGATTGAGACTTTATATCTACTACAACATCGTCATCAAGCATTCCTTCTACAACATTATCCATGTTTTGCTCGCCTCTGTCTCCAGCCTCGTCTAGTCCGATGGCATTATTTAGACAAATAGAGGAGGGAATTATTTTTAGAAGCCTACGAATAACCGTTTTCTGGGCCATTTGCTCCATATCTGTGGCCCAAGGTCCATAAGCTCCACTTTTGGATCTATTTCTAATGGCATTGATATCGTTAATATTCATAAAGTCGAACTGCTTATAGCCACCCTTCATAGTGACCACGGCATAGACGCCCTTCATTGGTCCGCGCTCATATATGCTAGGCACGTGATCAATAGAGGGGTCAGTCCCTCTTTTCATGCTAAACTTGTCATTTTCATATACGCAAGCCGCCTCTACAGACGTAATTCTTTCTGACCTGTAGCTCAATTCAATCATACCTTTGTACCCCAATGTGATTGTTGCCTCGACACCGCGAGGGATTAAGTAAATCATCCCTGCAATTCCAGGCTCTAATCCAAGCTGAGCACATGACATAATTGTACCACAGATAGATTTGGGAGAGCATAGGGCGAGTTTTGGATTTTTTCTAAGCTCAGCTATAGCTAATGTTATAAGTCTATCGCTGCACATGGCATTGGGAAGCGCACGGTCTAAGTACGGTTGAAGCTGGTTAAGCATTTTGACAGTTTCTTGAAAAGTACCACTCATTTTAAATCCCCTCATTATTAGTTTTAATCGAAAATCTTCTAGAAGATTCAGTTTGTTTTATATATTTAGAATATTGATCTTCGTTATCTTTTTTGAAAGAGGTAACGTCAAACCTTTTTATTGGCGCTGTCGGTTTCCAGCTTGCTACTATTTTACCAGAAGAATCCAGCAAGTTTTCATTCTTTCCCATAAATAGTTTAACCTTGGCCTCCAGTTGTTCTTTCTCTTTCTCTATAGATTTTATGGAGTTTTTAGATTGTTCTATTAATTCTAATGCAGCTTCAATTGATTGATCCGCTATAATAGATTCAGGGACAGAAGTATATCCATGGAAGGATATAACCTCATCTGAGGTGCTTGGTTGAGGAGGATTGTCTGAGATGACAAACTTCCAAAACTCTTGCTCTTTCTCGATGATGACATCTTCAAGCTCAATGTTTCTCTCAAATCTATACGTCCTGAAGTCTGATCCACGAATTAGAACGGCAACATGGCATACTTGAGCGCAAGTGACAGCCATATAATGAGTTATCTGGCACAAATAATAGTCAGGAATCTTGTTTTGACCGTGTTTGCCCCAGCCAACGTCATTGTTTGTGGTCTTAATCTCAAGTATTTCTTTTTTATCGTCTCCTACCCAGCCATCAATGTTGCCAGCCATCCATTTGTGAAGTGGGTGAACAAGAAGATTTGGCTCTGTTGTCACCTTGAGACCCGACTCGGCCTCGAACCAGGCTCTTACAGCAGGCTCTAGGAAGTTTCCAGCCTTTACGCCGGGCTTGTCTGATATATCTTTGGGAACTATTCTGCGTGTCTTTTCTTGCCAAAGTTCAATCCTATTTGACCATGGATTTAATCCTAATATCGTTGAGCAATCGCTGCCACAAATATAATTCAACCTTTGTTCTAATTGCTCTGGTGTTAAACTCACTTATTAAGCTCCTTCTCTCTCATTTTGTTACCCTTTCTAAATCCGTATGCCATCACTAAAAAAGATACTCCAGAAAATAAAACTGCTGCAAAGATACCTTTAAGTAAAATCTGAACTAATATCATGAAACCCTCTGTGCTGAACTCATAAAATCACTGACGACATGACAGCTTAACTTCTTTTTTTCAAAAGACTCCATGCCCAACAAAAAAAGAAAAACTAGAAAACCTACCGCTGCTAAAGTGGTCACTACTAATGAAAACGATAAGAAAAGCGAAAAGATAAGAAGTGCAAAATCCATAATTATTCTCCTACCCAAGCCGGGTCATTATTAGTTTTAGATTGCTCGAAAAAGTAATACTCTTCTTGCTCTGCCTCGGTTGGATCCCAATCAACCCAGTCTTCGTCACCATGATACATTTCCATACACATTTAAAATCCTCCTTGGACTGATAGCTTACTCATTTTTTAAATCCCCTCATTTTTTAATTTATAACCTCTAGTGATAATAAACAAGCACTAGAGTTTATAAATTGTATACCTTAAATTTTTGTATGTCAATAAATACAAGTATATTTTTTATTTGACACGCACTATATTATTAAATATAATCACTTACACAGATTTAAAGAAGGAGTAAAAAATGTCCAAAAAAGAAACAAGTGATATAGCTTTAAGCCTAAGGGTTCCTGAGCGTGTATACACTCGAGCAAAAAGAGCATGCTATAGAGACGAGCTGGTGTTTAACAGATTCGTAAGAGAATGTATCGAAGAGGGAACGACGAAGCTTCTTGATAAACAAGAGAAGCATGGGTTCAAGCTTCAAGAGGTTATTTAGGGCGAAAAAAAACCCGGTACGCGGAGAGGGGATTTAAATTCCTTACCACGAACCGGGCTACAAACTACGACCGTCCTCAAGATAATAAAATACAAGTACTTTTCTTATCTTAGATTGTGTCGTAACATGTTCGAGTCTTAATGACAATTTTCCTAGGTTAGAGCCTGCAAGCCCTAATTCTAGATACTACTAATCGCCGACAAGCAAAATAGTGACTTCCTACAACAGAAGAATGCAAATAATACAATACCGTAACACAGAACACAACCCTTCCGCAAAACTATTTAGTTATCCAGTTGTAAATTGTTCCCACGTTCCCGCTATTCCCGCTGTTCCAACTGCTTTACAGCTCAATGCCGTAGAGAATATAAGATTCCCATTACTCCAACACCCGAATAGCGGTCGATTATCATCGGCTTATTTTCTTTTTAAGATGATCGCAGGGCGGATAGAGAAGTTTGGCAACTGTATC
>Ga0137437_1000053_pt1 | contig 29691 bp, 24 predicted proteins | sample EasRivERMGT138_2_FD_102332 | JGI IMG/M metagenome (GOLD analysis project Ga0137437, IMG submission 102332) | Soil microbial communities from meander-bound floodplain in the East River, Colorado, USA - East River MetaG ERMGT138_2 | ecosystem: Environmental > Terrestrial > Soil > Floodplain ...
GCCCTGGCACGGGGCACGCGGCACGGACGAACGGCGCCGGTTCCTGACCGCGGCGGCGGAGAGCCACGGCGCGCGGGCGACAGGCACGAGCGAGCCGGTCGCGTCGAGCTGTGCGGTCTGCCACGCGCGCGACTTCTGCATCACGTGTCACGTGGATGCGCCCGAGCGGGCGGCCATTCAGGCCCTGGATCCCGATCCGCGCTCGCGCGCGATCGCGGTCCAGCTGCAGCGTCCATCGTCGCACGACGACCCCTCGTTCCTGAGCCGCCATGGTGCCATGGTACGGGCCAACCCGCAGCAATGCGCGACGTGCCATACGCGGGAGAGCTGTCTCGCCTGTCATGCGCCGTCGCAAGCCGTGGGGGCGTCGCTGCACGCGGCAGGCGCGGGTCGCGGCATCGGTGCGCAGCCACGGCGCTCACCGCCGCCCTCGCATCGCGAGAACTTCGCGCGCCGCCACGCGTCATATGCGGCCAGCGCGCCGGTGACCTGCGCCGGATGTCACGTCCGCACCGATTGCCTGCAGTGCCACCGCCCGGACGCCGCCGCGAGTCCGGCCGGTTATCACCCCATCGGATTTCTGCAGCGCCATCCGGCCGCCGCTTACAGCCGCGAGACGCGCTGCGCCGATTGCCACAACAGCGGCAGCTTCTGCCAGACATGTCATGCCACGGCGGGCCTGGTGAGCAGCGGGCCGCTGGACGCCGGCTACCATGATGCGAGCATCACGTTCAGTGCCGGACATGGGCAGGCCGCCCGGCAGAGTCTGGAAAGTTGTACCGCCTGCCATGCCGAGCGCGATTGTCTGACGTGCCACTCAGCGCTCGGCGGCCGGCGGTTCAATCCGCATGGGCCCGGGTTCGACGCCGAGCGGCTCAAGCGCAAGAACGCCCAGATGTGCGTTACCTGTCATGGTACGGCCATACCGTGAACCAGCAAGGAGATGATCGAATGGCGACTCAAACGCCTGGCGTCGGATCAACGGGCCGCCGAGCCTTTCTGCGGTGGGCGACGGCGATCGGAGGTGCGGCATCGGCGCTACTGGCCGGCGTGCCGGCACTCCGCGCCTTCTTGTCCCCCACGTTCCGGCATAGCCGTCCGGAGAAATGGATCCGGCTCGGGGAGGTCGATCAGTTCGATACCGACGTCCCGACCAAGGTCGACTTCGTGGACGCCGTGCACGATGCCTGGGTGGAAACCCGGCGGCTCCGGAACGTGTGGATCTACACCGCCGATGGCGAGACCTTTCGTGTGTACAACGGCCGCTGCACGCATCTCGGGTGCAACTATTCCCTGGATGAAGAAAAGCATGTCTTCCGCTGCCCCTGTCACACGGGATTCTTCGAGATCAAGTCGGGTGAGGTGCTGGGCGGCCCGCCGCCCCGCCCGCTCGATACGCTCGAGGTGAAGGTTGAGGACGGGATCCTGTACTGCCGCTATCAGGACTTCCATCTCGGCGTTCCAGACAAAGCGGAGGTCTGATCCATGCCCGTCTTCTTCCGTTGGCTCGATGAACGGTTGGATCTGGTCCGCGCCAAACGCGAGCTGCTCGACCGCGAGGTCCCGGACCGGCTCACGTGGTGGCACACCCTGGGCAGTGCGACGCTGACCGTTTTCGTGGTGCAGGTGATCACCGGCACCGTCCTCGCCACCTACTACTCGGCCTCCCCCGACCACGCGTACGACAGCATCCAATTCGTCACGCGCGAAGTGGCGAGCGGCAGTTTGCTGCGCGGCATTCACCACTGGGGCGCGAGCGCGATGGTGGTGTTGATTCTCGCGCACATGATCCGCGTGTTCTCCGTGGGTGCCTATAAGTACCCGCGCGAGATCAATTGGCTGCTGGGAGTAGGCCTCTTCATCATCGTGATGGGGTTCAGCTTCACCGGCTACCTGTTACCGTGGGATCAAAAAGCGTATTGGGCCACGGCGGTGGGGACGAACATCGCGGGCACGACACCGCTGGTCGGCAGCGCCCTCGTCGCACTGCTGCGTGGCGGTTCGGAGCTCGGGACCGCGACGCTCGCGCGCTTCTACGCGTTTCACGTGCTGTGGCTGCCGCTGAGTCTCACGATCTTTGTCGCCCTGCACATCACCGTCGTCGTGCGTCAGGGAATTGCGGCGCGCCCGCGCGATCTCGAGGCGGGAGCGCCGAAGACGACGCGCGATCCGGCGTACCCGTCCTACTACCGTACGGCGTACGCGGCTTCAAAGCGGGGCGGTGTCCGCTTTTGGCCCGATATTCTCGGCAAGGATGCCATCGTGTCGGCCGCGACGGTGCTGGTACTGGTGCTCTTCGCCGTCGCGTTCGGGTCACCACTCGAGGCGCCCGCGGATCCTACCGACACCAGCTACATCCCACGACCGGAGTGGTATTTCCTGCCGATCTACCAGCTGCTCAAACTCGTTCCGGGATCGCTCGAGGCCGCGGTTGCGGTAGGCGTACCCACGATTCTCTTTCTGGTGCTGGTCGGTCTGCCGTTCTTCGACCGCGGCAGCACCCGCAATCTGCTGCATCGCCCGCTCGCGTTGGTGGGGCTCGCCGTCCTGCTCGGGGGCGCGGGCTTGTTGATCGGCGCGGCGGGCCGGGCCCCGGCCGCGACCTCCGAAGGCGGAGCGACACTCACGTCAGTCCAGCGCGCAGGCCGCGCGCTTTACCAGTCGCAGCAATGTGGCGGGTGCCACCGCATCGCGGGGCAGGGTGGGGAGGAGGGGCCCGACCTGACATCGGTCGGATGGCGGCACTCGGTTGGGTGGCTCCACAGTTTCGTGGAATCCCCCAGCCGCTTCCATGAGGAGTCTCGGATGCCGGCGTATGGGCCGCCCGCTCTCTCGCATCAGGAGATCGAGGAGCTGGCGCAGTATCTCGCGACGCTGCGCGGGCGGGAGCAGCCGGGCGCCGCTGCGCCGCAGTTCTACGATACGTTCCCCGCGCCCCGCCGGCCTTAGGGACCGGTAGGCGCCGATGCCAGCGACTTCACGAACTTCGCGACGGCGGCCATCTCCGCCGCCGACAGCTTGTCCGTGAAGGGCTTCATGTCCTTGCCCTTGCCGTGCTGCAGCACGGCGATGATCGCCTGCTCCGTCAGGCGCGCCTGCTCGGCCGAATCCGCGAGCGTCTTGAGCGTCGGATAAACGGTCACCATCCGCGCGGGAGGCACGCCCTTCGCGCCGTGACACGACTTGCAGTTCTGCCGATAGAGCGCCGCCCCATCCGGCTCGGCTGACGCTGCGGACGCCTGCGCGGCGGCGCTCGACGTCCAGAGACACAACCCCAGAACGGCGCCGACCGCGACCGCTCCCACTTTCCGTAATCGTGCACGCATGATCCATTCCCTCCAGATGTGAGGACCCCGCCCGCGCCTAAGAGCGCGACTCCTAACCACGCTTCCATGAGTCCAGCAAGTTACACGATCCGCCTCGCCACGGGATCCCACGTTACTTTGCGCCCCTCGAGATACGAGCGCGTCGCCATGTGGCAGGTGATCGCCTCCTCGAACCCGCGGTCGATGTTGCAGCTCGTGTCGCCGCCGTTGCGGATCGCGTCGAGCCATTCCGCGATGTGCAGGTGATAGGCCGACACGCGGCGGCCACCCCGATAGGTGTACAGCAGGCCGCGGCTGGCGAAGTACTCGGCCGTCGCCGACGTGACCGCGTCGATGCCCTTGGAGCCCGGCCGATAGGTGAACATCGGGCGCGACGGATCGATGGTCCCGCTCTGAATCTTGTCCGCGAAGCGCGTCGATTCACCGTCGGCGGACACGGTCAGCGCGCCGCTCACGCGCAGCGAGGCGTCGTGCCCCATGAACACGAGCCCGCGGTTATTGCCGTTGGCGAGCGTGGCGCTGTAGACGAACGTCAGGTTGCGGTCGGGATACTCGTACACGGCCTGGAACACATCCGGCGCGTCGCGGCCATCCTTGAAATAGTACACGCCGCCCGACGCGACGACCGACTTCGGAATCCCGAGGCCAAGGATCATGTTGACGGCGTCGTATTCGTGGGACAGCAGGTCGCCCGACAGACCCGTCCCGTAGTCCATCCAGCAGCGCCAGCGGAAGAAACGCTCCAAGCTGAAGGGCACGCGCTTGGCCGCAGGCTCCTGGAACTGCGCCCAGTCGATGGTCCGCGGGTTGCCCTCGGGGTGAATGTCCCACACCCAGGCGCCCCAGGGCGAGTTCCGGTTGGTCGTCGACTCGATCAGCGTGAGCGGGCCCAGGATCTTCGCGTTCACCACCTCGCGCGCCTTCTGGTGACTTTCCGACTGCCGGTTCTGGTGCCCCAGCTGGAAGACGATCTTCGAGCGCTTGACGGCGTCGTGCATCGCGACCGCTTCCGCTTCCGTGCGTGTCATGCACTTCTCGCAATACACCGGGATTCCCCGGCTCGCGGCATCGATCGTGATCCGCGAGTGCCAGTGGTCGGGGGTGGCGATGATCACCGCATCCACCTCGCCGCTCGCCAGCAGGTCGGTGTAGCGCTTGAAGCGCTTGGCGGGCGGATTCGCTGCGCCGCGGCCGGGACGCTGCGTCACCTGCGAGGCGGCGATGGCGCGCTCGGTGCGGACGTCGAACAAATCGCACACCGCGGTCAGGGCGACGTTGAGGTCGTCCTGGCCCAGATAGGTCTCGAGCTCCTTGTCGCGCGGGTCTTCGTCGTGGTTCTGCTTGGCCTCGTCGATCCAGTCGGGGTGCGCGAAGCCGGCGTGCCGCACCAGCGACTCCCCTTCGCCACCGTACCCGATGATGCCGAGGCGAATCCGTTTGCCCGGGGGGCGCGAGATCGCGTTCCGGATCACGGCGGGTCCGCTCTCCGTGACGCCCAACTCCGCCAGAAGCGCGCGACGCTTCACGTCGTCGCCGGCCTTCTTGCGGAGGAATTCCACGAAAAACACGCCGAAGACGGGGACCGACACCAGCGCCTTGAGGACGCTGCGGCGCGACATGGTTAGCCAATGGTTGCCGGTAGGTTTCTGTTGGTCAGTCATGGCCGGTGCTCTCCAAGACTGCGGGCGCGAGCGGCTCCGGTATCGAGCCGCTCGTCTTGCGGGCGAGGAATCGATCCAGCCCGAAGGTCTGCTCCGTGGGATACGCAAGCACGACGAGTAGCGCGGCGAGCTCGATCAGGACCTTGTTCACGATCAGGTAACTGCCCTCGGCCGGGATCGGATAGGTGTACCCGACGAATGGGGGCGCCGCGATATAGTAGAGGGCGAGCAGCACGATGCCGCCAATCGCCGACCAGCGCGTGAAGAGCCCGAACATGAGGCCGAGGCCGATCGCGACCTGGCCCCACATGTTGACGTAATCCACGACGGTCACCGCCCCGGGGCTCGCGGCGATGGCAACGAACACGCCTTTGAACCACCACTGCGATTCGGCGAGGTAACCGGCGGACGTCCAGTAGGGATTGAGCAGTTTGGCGAGTCCCTCGTACAGGAAGTGCCATCCGATGAGGACTCGCAGCGCGACCATCGTGCCGACTTGAAATCGTGGAGAGGGTGTCCAGGGCATCATAGCTCCTTGCGCCATCCGCTGGAGCGGAATTGGCGGCCAGCAGAGTCCAGAATCAGGCACTCGCACTGTGCGAGCGACTCGACGAGCGCCAAGCCGCGCGGGGCGTCGAGAACATAAAGGGCGGTTGCCAGCGCGTCGGCGGCCATCGCCGTGGGCGCGAGCACCGAAACGCTGGTGTGATGATCGGGGGAGCGGCCGGTGGCGCCATCCACGATATGATCGCCGCGCTCGTACTTCCCCGACGTGGCCACGGCGGCGTCGGTGAGATGGATGACATCGGGGAATACGCCGGGGGCGTCCGGGTCCCAAACGCCGACCGTCCAGGGGCGCCCCTGTTCTCGCGTGCCCGCGCTGCGGATGTCGCCGCCGGCGTTGACGAGGAAGCTGCGCACGCCGCCCTGCTTGAGCGTGCGCGCGATTGCGTCCACGATATAGCCCTTGGCGATGCCGTCGAGCGTCAGGCCCATTCCTCTTTTGCCGAGCCGAATGGCGCGTTTCGATGCGGCGACGTGCTCGACGCCCACCAACGCCAGGGCGTCGGCGATTTCGGCATCTGGCCTCAGAAGAGGCTCGACGGAGATGTCGAACGCTCCGCGCGTGAGCGCGTGGTAACGGAGTGCGCGGGCGACGACGTCGGCAAGCTCGGGCGGCGGCCCGTCGAGCCGGCCAGTGTCGTTGAGCGCGGTCAGCGCCGACGCCGGTTCGAAGCGCGAGAAGATGGCGATGAGCCGATCCATCTCACCAAACGCGCGGCCGATCGCCTCGTCGAGGAGCCACTGCGTGGAGCCGAGCGCCGACACCGAGACCAGGGTGCCCATGGCGGGCCGGGCCGTAGTCACGATGACCGTGTTCCGATCGACTTGGAGGGATTCTGTGGCTGCGGGCGTGATAGCCGAACGCTCGAAGCCGAGGTCGAGGAGCCGGTCGATGGTCATACGAGCCCGGCGAGGTTTTCGTACAGGTGCCACCGGCGCGCGATCGCTTCATCGGCCTGCGTGAGCAGCGTCTCGGCGGCAGCCGGATTGTTCCGCGTGAGCAGGCGGTAGCGCAGCTCCTGATCGGCGTATTCCCGGAAGCCCAACGTCGGCCGCGGCGAATCGAGCGTGAACGGATTCTCGCCGTTGCGGCGCAGCTCCGGGTTGTAGCGCAGCAGGGGCCAATAGCCGCAGTGTACGGCGCGCCGCTGCTGCTCGAGCCCCATCCGCAGATCGTACCCGTGGGCGATGCAGTGACTGTAGGCGAGCACGAGCGACGGGCCGGGGTACGCCTCGGCCTCGCGCAAGGCGAGCAGCGTCTGCTGGGGGTTGGCGCCGATCGCGACGCGCGCCACGTACACGGTCCCGTACGCCATCGCCTGCAGCGCCAGATCCTTCTTTTCCGTGGCCTTGCCGGCGTTCGCGAACTTGGCGACCGCCGCGAGCGGCGTGGCCTTCGAGGCCTGGCCGCCGGTGTTCGAGTACACCTCGGTGTCGAGCACCAGCACGTTCACGTCGCGCCCGCTCGCCAGGACGTGATCGAGACCGCCCGAGCCGATGTCGTACGCCCAGCCGTCACCGCCCACGATCCAGACGCTGCGACGCACGAGGCCGCCGATGACGGAGAGCAGTTGCCGCGCCGCCTCGTCGCCGGCGTCGGCGAGCGGCTGCAGGCGAGCGCACGCCGCCGCGACCTGGCGCCGCTGCATGCGGATCTGTGGCTCCTCGCGCTGCGACGCCGAAAGCAGGGCGTCGGTGAGTTCGTCACCCAGGATGCCACGGAATGCGGCGGTGAGCCGGCGCGCCATAGCGAGCTGGCCATCGGCCGCCAGTCGCATCCCGAGCCCGAACTCCGCGTTGTCCTCGAACAGCGAATTCGACCACGCCGGCCCGCGGCCCTCGGAGTTGATCGCCCAGGGCGTCGTGGGGAGATTGCCGCCGTAAATCGACGAGCACCCGGTGGCGTTGGCGACGAGCATGCGGTCGCCGAACAGGCGCGAGAGCAAGCCCAGATAGGGGGTCTCGCCGCATCCCGCGCACGCACCCGAGAACTCGAACGTCGGCTCCAGGAACTGGGTGCCGCGCACCGTCGAGAAATCCACCTGCGCGCGCTCCGTCACTGCCAGCGACTCGAAGAACGCCACGCTCGCCCGTGCCGCCTCGAGAATGGGCTCACGCTCCGTCAGATTGATCGCTTTGCGCGATCCGGCCGCCTGGCCGTCAGCCCGTCCGTCCGTCGACACGGCCGGGCATACCTCCACACACAGACCGCAGCCGGTGCAGTCCTCCACATACACCTGGAGCGTGTAGCGCGTGGTGGGGAAGCCGCGTTCGTCGATCGGGGCCGATGGGAAGCCGGCGGGCGCGCCCCCGAGCCGAGCGTCATCCACGAGCCCGGCGCGAATGGCGGCGTGCGGGCAGATCATCGCGCAGTTGCCGCATTGAATGCACGCGCGCGGATCCCATTCGGCCACACTCTCGGAGATGTTGCGCTTTTCCCAGCGCGACGTCGCGCTCGGATAGGTGCCGTCGACGGGCAGCGCGCTCACCGGGAGGGCGTCGCCGCGTCCCGCCAACATCGGCCCCGTCACGCGTTGCACGAACTCGGGAGCGGCCGCCGGCACCACGGGCCGGAGGTCGATCCGGCTCGTCGCGCTGGCCGGGACGGGCATCGGGCGCAGCCGTTCCAGCGTCGCGTCCACCGCAGCGCAGTTCGCGCGCACGACGTCCTCGCCCTTGTGGCCGTACGTCTTGCGAATGGCGGCTTTGATCTTCTCGAGGGCTTGCTCGCGTGGCAGGACGCCCGAGATGCCGAAGAAGCAGGTTTGCAGCACCGTGTTGGTGCGCCCCGGGATTCCCGCCTCGCGCGCCACGGCGCTCGCGTCGATGACCCACACCGCCAGCTTCTTGCGGATGATCTGCTGCTGGACGGCGTGCGGCAGGCGGCGCCACGTCTCCGTGGGATCGTAAGGGCTGTTGAGCAGGAACGTCGCGCCCTCCGCCGCGACGTCGAGCACATCGATCGTATGCACGAACGAGAATTGATGGCACGCGACGAACTGTGCGCGATCCACGAGATACGCGGACTGGATCGGCGCGTGGCCGAACCGCAGGTGCGACACGGTGCGCGAGCCCGATTTCTTCGAATCGTAGACGAAGTAGCCCTGCACGAAGAGGTCCGCCTCCTCGCCCAGGATTTTGCAGCTGTTCTTGTTCGCGCCGACGGTGCCGTCGGCGCCGAGGCCGTAGAAGACGGCGCGGAACGTGTCGTCGGGCTCGGTGCGGAACGACGGATCGTACGGCAGGCTCGTGTGGCTCACGTCATCGTCGATCCCGACGACGAAGTGATTGCGCGGGCGCGGTGCCTTCAGCTCGTCGAGCACCGCCTTCACCATCGCCGGCGTGAACTCCTTCGAGGAGAGGCCGTAGCGCCCGGCGATCACGGGGAGCGTGCGGCCGCCTTCCGCCAGCGCCGCCACGACGTCGAGGCACAACGGTTCCGCGAGCGCGCCGCTTTCCTTCGTGCGGTCGAGCACGGCCACGGCGCGCGTGGTTCTTGGCAGCGCGGCGAGGAAATGCCGCACCGAGAACGGCCGGAACAGCCGCACCTGCAGCACGCCGACCCGCTCGCCGCGCGCCACCAGCCAGTCGACGGTCTCGCGCGCGGTCGCGGCGCTCGAGCCCATCAGCACCACGACGCGCTCGGCGTCGGGCGCACCGAAATACTCGAACAAGCCGTATTGCCGGCCCGTGCGCTCGGCGAAGTGCCGCATCGCGCGCTCCACGATGCCGGGCGTACGCGCGAAGAACGGATTGGCCGCCTCGCGGCTCTGGAAGTAGACGTCGGGATTCTGCGCGGTGCCGCGGATGAACGGTGTGTCGGGATTCAGCGCGCGCGCGCGATGCGCGCGCACCAGGTCGTCGTCGATCAGCGCGCGCAGATCGTCGTCCGACAGGCCGACAATGCGCGCGAGCTCGTGCGACGTGCGAAAGCCGTCGAAGAAATGCAGGAACGGCACGCGCGCTTCGAGCGTCGCCATCTGCGCGATGAGGGCGAAGTCCTGCGCCTCCTGCACCGAGCCGGACGCCAGCAGCGCGAAGCCGGTGGGCCGCACGGCCATCACGTCCTGATGATCGCCGAAGATGCTCAGCGCGTGCGCGGCGATCGAGCGCGCGGCGACGTGCAGGACCGTGCTCGTCACCTCGCCGGCGATCTTGTACATGTTGGGGATCATCAGCAGCAGGCCCTGCGACGCCGTGAACGTGGTCGCGAGCGCGCCGGCCTGCAGCGCGCCATGCAGGGCGCCGGCCGCGCCGCCCTCGCTCTGCATCTCCACGACCTCCGGCACCGACCCCCAGATGTTCGCGCGACCCTCACTCGCCCACTCGTCCGCCAGCTCGGCCATCGTGGACGACGGGGTGATCGGGAAAATCGCGCACAGCTCGTTGGTGCGGTACGCGACGCTGGCGCACGCCTCGTTGCCGTCGACGATCAGCGTGGTCAAGAGACGAGTGCCGATTCGGGTGTGAGCTGAATCGCGTGCGAGGGGCATTGCTCGAAGCAGACGGCGCAGCCGGTGCAGCGATCGTAATCGAAGGCATAGCGCAGGCCTGGCCCCAGCTTGGTGATGGCGCGCTCCGGACAGGCGCCGAGGCAAGCGTCGCACTCGAAGCAGTTGCCGCAGGACAGACACCGCTTTGCCTCGAACAGCGCCTCGCTCGCCGTCAGCCCCTGGACCACCTCACCGAAGTCGCGCCGGCGAATCTCGAGGGGGATGCGCGCCTGCGCCTGCGGTGACACGTGTCGCGCGAACCAGAGGCGGAGCTGATCGAACGTGGCCTCGCCGCGGACCGGCGGCTTCTGGTAGACGGCTCCGCGCAGCCAGGCGTCGATGTGACGGGCGGCCTTCTTGCCGTGGCCCACGGCGACGGTGACGGAGCGCTGTGCGGGAATCATGTCGCCGCCCGCAAACAGGCCCGGCCGGCCCGTCATCATGCAGTGGTCCACTTCCACCGTGCCGTCCGACTGTGCCACGCAGCCGCGCATCCCGGCGAGGAACCGCGTGTCCGCCTCCTGCCCGACGGCAAGGACGACGGCATCGGCCTCGAGTGTTTCGTACTTCCCCGTGCCGCGTGCTTTGCCGTCGGCGCCGACCTCCATCACCTCGATGCGCAGGTCGTGACCGTCCGTCGACGCAATGCTGCGCAGCCAATGAATCCGGATGCCCTCTTCCATCGCCTCGTCGGCTTCGAAGGGTAAGGCGGGCATGTGGGCGTAATCGCGCCGGTAGATGATGAGTGGCTCATGTCCCAGGCGGAGCGCGGTGCGGGCGGCGTCCATTGCGGTGTTGCCGCCCCCGTAGATGGCGACGCGCCGTCCCAGTTTCGGTGGCGCGCCGCGGCTCACGTCGTGGAGGTAGCTCAGCGCATCCACCATACGCACCGCGTCGGTCGCGGGGATGTCCACTCGCTTGGAAAGGTGCGCCCCCACGGCCACGAATACCGCGTCGAAGGCGCCCGCCGACCACTCGCGTTCGAGGTCCTCCACGCGGTGGTCGAGCGTGATCGTGATGCCCATCCGCTGGATCCGTTGCACTTCCGCGGCCAGCACGTCGCGCGGCAGGCGGTAGGCGGGAATGCCGAAGTGCATCATCCCGCCGGCCAGCGCGCCGGCGTCGCGGATCTCCACGGAGTGTCCCAGGCGGCGCAGGTGGTAGCCCGCCGACAGGCCGCTCGGGCCCGCCCCCACGATCAGGATGCGCTTGCCGGTCGCCGGCGGAACCTCGGGCGTCCAACCTTCGGCCAGCGCGCGATCGCCCAGGAACCGCTCCACCGCGTGGATGCTGACGGCCTCATCCAGCTCGGTGCGATTGCACGAGGTTTCGCACGGGTGATAGCACACGCGCCCATGCACAGCCGGGAACGGATTGTCGTCCAGGATTCTGAGCCACGCCTCGCGGTCCTTGCCGGCCTGCGCGAGGGCGAGCCAGGCCTGGACGTTCTCACCGGCGGGACAGGCGTTGTTGCACGGAGGACGCAGATCGACGTACTCCGGCCGTCGCGTGCGCGACGGCCCGGTGCCCCGCTTGCGTCCCAGATCCACCGGCTGTGTGAGATCGGCCATGCTCCTCCTCCCTCCAACACAGCCCTGCTGTGGAGAGGATGAGCTGAGGAAAACGTGAGGGTTCCTTCAATCTTGGGCGGGTGGTGGTTAAGCAAGGGTCTTGTTCGCCGCTATCAGGGACCCGTACCTTGGGAGTCGAGCAGGATACTCTCCAGCGGGAGGTACCGACCGTGAAAGCGTCGATTGGGGCCGTCGTCCTGGCGTTGTGTGGGGCGGCGTTCGTGCAGCCTGGCACGCCGACCAAGGCGCAGACGAAGGTGACGGTGGTGATCACGTCGCCCCTGAACGGCGACACGGTGACGAGCCCGGTGCTCATCAAGCTGCGGGCGACCGGGGTTCGGATCGTCCCCGCGACGGTCGAGCAGCGCGGCACGGGCCATCATCACCTGTTCGTGGATCACGAGCTGAAGTGGATCAACGACACGATCCCGGCTGGGAGCCCGGGGATCATTCATTTGGGGCGGGGCCAGACCGAGTTCCGGCTCGATTCGCTCGCGCCGGGTCCCCATCGCGTGATCGCCCTGATCGCGGATTGGAACCACGTTCCCCTGCACCCACTCGTCGCGGATACCGTGACGTTCACGGTGAAGTAGCGCGTAGCGAGTGTTGTTCCAGCGGACTTGGCTCCCCCGGTGGCTCTACGGGGGCGGCGTAGAAGTGCCCGCCTAAAGTCTTCTTCATCATACCCACAACACACCTTCAACGTCGACGCGTAGCCTTGCAATCTGATGACGAGCGTCGCGAGCTGTCACGGAGAGGCGGGCGCGGTGACCGGCTGGCCTCGCGGTCTGCGCGTAGCCCTCGTCGGCGCCCCGAACGTCGGCAAGAGCGCACTCTTCAACCGCCTCACTGGACGCTACGTCACGGTTTCCAACTATCCCGGGACATCGGTCGAGATCGCGCGGGGCGCAGGGACATTCGGCGGCGTCGCAGGCGAGGTGCTCGACACGCCGGGACTGTACTCGCTGTTGGCAACGACCGACGATGAGCGTGTCGCGCAGCGTCTCCTGCTGGATGGCGCGGCCGACGTAGTCGTCCACGTCGTCGACGCGAAGAATCTGCCGCGCATGCTGGCGCTCACCCTTCAGCTCCTCGAGTTGGGCCGTCCGCTTGTCGTCGCCCTGAACATGATGGACGAGGCCGGGCGGCTTGGCTTGCGACTGTTCCCGGGCGAGCTCGCGCGGCGTCTCGGCGTTGCGGTCGTCCCGGTGGTTGCGGTGACAGGGTGGGGAATTGCCGAGCTGCGGTCCGCGATCCAGCATGCGTGCGCGTCCCCCGTGCCGCTGCCCCCCGTCTACGGAAACGGTGTGGGCACCGCGCTCGGTAGGCTCCGCGACCGGCTCGCCGGCGTTTACCCCGTCCATCCGGCGGCGTTTGCAGCCTTGCTCCTCCAGGGCGATGCCAACGCCCAGGCCGCAGTACGCCGTCATGAGCGAGACGGCGGCGAGCGAGCGATTGCGGCGGCCCACGACCTCGCCGGTGGTTTCGATGCCCCGGCCCCATACCGGGTCGCAGTCGAGCGGCAGCGCGCCGTCGAGGCGCTACTCGATCGCGTGCTGCTCGCCTCACCGCCCCGCAGCGGTGCGTACGACCGCCGGCTCTTGGAGTGGCTGGGTCGTGCGCTGGGCCGCCCTGTCGTGGGGGTTCCCGCGCTCGGCGTCGTACTGTACGTCGGACTGTACCTGTTCGTCGGGCGATTCGGAGGCGGCACCCTCGTGGATTGGCTCGAGCATGTGGCATTCGGCAGGTGGATCAGCCCGTTCTTCGAGCGTCTCTTCGCCGGGCTGCCCTCGGACGCCCTGCGCGCGCTGTTCGTGGGCGAGTACGGACTGCTCACGCTGGGGCTGCGGTATGCCGTCGGCATCATCCTGCCGATCGTTGGCGCATTCTTTTTGTTTTTCGCCGTGCTCGAAGACTCCGGCTATCTCCCGCGCATCGCCTTGCTCGTCGACCGCGTCTTCAAGCGCTTCGGTCTCTCGGGGCGCGCTGTGATTCCCATGGTCTTGGGGTTCGCGTGCGACACGATGGCGACGATGGTGACCCGTACGCTGGAGACCCGTCGCGAGCGCGTGCTGGCCACACTGCTCCTCGCCCTCGCGATCCCTTGCTCGGCGCAGCTCGGCGTGATTCTGGCCCTCATGGCCGGCCAGCCGCTGGTGCTTGGCGTCTGGATAGCCGCAGTGGTTGGCACGTTCGTCCTGGTCGGCGCCGTTGGCGCGCGGGTCCTTCCCGGCGCGCCGCCGCTGTTTCACATGGAGCTGCCGCCGCTCCGCGTCCCGCGCGCCGGCAACGTGCTCGTCAAGACGTACACGCGGATGCAGTGGTATTTCCTCGAAGTCCTGCCGCTCTTTCTCCTGGCCAGCGTCCTGCTGTGGATCGCCGATCAGACGGGTATGCTCGCGGCTGCCGTGGCCGGGGTCGAGCCCGCCGTGGCCGCCCTCGGCCTCCCCGCGGACGCCGCTCGCATCTTCCTGTTCGGCTTCTTCCGGCGCGACTACGGCGCGGCTGGTTTGTACGATCTCAATCATCAGGGTCTGCTCGATCCGGTCCAGCTTGCGGTGGCGGGTGTGACGCTCACGCTGTTCGTGCCTTGTATCGCCCAGTTCCTGATGATGATGAAGGAGCGAGGAGCGAAGACCGCGCTGGCGATGCTCGCCTTCATCACGCCGTTCGCATTCGGCGTCGGGTTCTTAGTGAACCTCGTGTTGCGCTGGTTGACATGATTGCGCGGCGCGTGGTCTGCGGCTTGTGCTCGCTGGAATTCCTCGAGGACATGGGGCAACCAGTGTGTCGTGCCTGTCCGCTCGCCGGCATCTGCCACAACGTCCGTTGCCCGAGGTGTGGCTACGAGAACGCCCTTCCACCCGCCTGGCTCGCGCGCCTCGCGGAGCGATTCAGTTCGTGACGACGATCGAGTGGCTGCGCAAGCGCCTGCTGCCAGGCAGACCACGCGGCTGGGCCGATGAGTGCCCCACCGGACTGCCGGTGCCGGAACCCGACCGCTGCGCGGCAGTCGATTGCGAGTCGGTGCCGCTCACCAGCTTGGCAGAGGGCGAGCGCGGGTGTATAACGTGCCTGCAGGATCCTGGATCAGCCGGCGCCGCGAAGGTGGCTGCGCTGGGCGCGCTTCCCGGGATCGAGCTCGAGCTCGTCCAGCGATTCCCTGCATTTGTGTTTCGAATCGGCTACGCGGAGGTCGCTGTTGACACGGAACTCGCTCGGTGCATCCGCGTGCGCCGCATACTCGACCGAAAGGAAGGTCCAACATGAAACGGCTTCAACTGATCGGCATCGGACTGTCCCTGATCGCTCTGCCGCTCACCGCCCAGGATACGACGCCCCCGCGACCGCCGGGCCCAGGGCCGCGCGCCGGGATGGGGATGCACGGACCGCATGGCGCGGGTGGCATGATGGGCATGATGGGCGAAATGATGGGTCCGATGATCAGGGCCATGGCGTATGAGCCCGGGTATCTGCTTGCGAGGAAGGACTCCCTGCGACTCACCAACGATCAAATCACCAAACTCACCGCCATCCGTGACGCGGCCAGGTCGGCTCATGACGCGGCCGCGGGCGGCGCGAAGACGCACATGAACGCGGTGTCGCAGGCGTTTCAGGCGGCCGCTCCCGACACGAATGCGCTGCGAGCGCATTTCAACGAGGCGCATGCGGCGATGGGCAAGGCTCATGAGGCGATGCTCTTGGCGGCCGCGCGAGCGAAAGGCGTTCTCACCGACGCACAGCGCCAGCGTGTCGACGTGTGGGCGAACGAGATGCAGCAGCACATGCAGCAGCGCATGATGTGACATCTCACAATTGATTCACGGTGGCTTCACCACGGGATTGCTAGGTTGTACGCGGCCACCAGGAACGGTGGCCAATGCGGGACGATGCAAGTCGCCGGCCGCATGTTCACCGGGGGGATTGCTTCCGGTATCAGAACGCGAAATCCGACGACCTCCAGCCCCCGCTCGATTTCGGAACGAGCGGGGGCTGATTCTTTTCACGGGCGGTTCACCGTGGATTCACCCGCATACGGATAGATTGCCGCGCGGCACCAAGAAGGTGCCGCCCCCAAAGGAGGTGACTTCTATGTTCGGAGTGATTCGCAAGACCCCGCGTGATCCCTGGTTCGAGCTGCTCTATAACCTCGAGCGGCGCATGGGCCGGGGGTTCAATGAGCCCTTCATGGGCTACGATTGGCCGGGTGTTGAGGTGAGCACCGCGGCGTGGACGCCGGTGGTGGACATCTTCGAGGAGCCGGAGTATCTGCGCATTACCGCGGAGGTGCCGGGTGTGAAGCCGGAGAACGTGAAGATCCTCGTCGAAGGCAATCTGCTCACGATCCAAGGCACGAAGGAGCAGGTGGCGGAGGCAAAGACGGAAAAAGTGCATCGCTATGAGCGGACGTATGGCTCGTTCGAGCGCACCTTCACGCTCCCCACGACCGTGGATCCGGAGCACATCAAGGCGCAGTATGAGGCCGGTGTGTTGACGCTGACGCTGCCCAAGATCGAGAAGGCCAAACCCCGTCAGATCGCCGTGGAGATCACGCCGGAGAAGAAGCTGAAAGCATGAGCTGGGTGCCGGCGTGTAAGCCGTCAGCCCTCGCCGTCGATGAGCGAGGGCTGATGTGTGTCTAGTGCTTGGACTTTAGGTACTCGACGCCGGGCGCGACGGTCGCCCGCCACGCCGCCTCGACGGCCGGCGTGCACTCGCGATCGAATTGTTTCACGGTGTCGATGAGCGCCTCGATGAACGGACGGTAGAGGGCGGGCGCGATGTTCAGATCGCGCCGGCTATGCCGCTCGGCCACGCGCGCGAGCAGCGTCGGCTCCTTGACCGGATGATTTGGGAAGACGAGTAGGAGACCGATGGCGTGGCGCAGCAGTTTGTTCTGTTGCTCGAAATCGGTGTGGGCAAAGCGTGGCACCGCCTCCGGGCACGCGGCCAGGAAGTTTCGGTAGAACGCCGGCAGGAAATCGGCGGCCTCGCAACAGCGATCGTAGCTCGCCTTGGCCACCGCGGTCGTCGCCCTGTCAACCATGACCGACAAAAGTGCCGCCCCAATCGCCCCGCGGCAACGTCCCCAGCCGCTCTATGAAGGACGCCTGTTGATTCCGAGCAGGGTGTACAGGGGGCACGTCCGGAAGAGGGCGGTGCCGATCAAGGTCACGCCCATGAAGCCAAGCGCGAGCGCCACCAGCGGGCGGTCCTGGAGCGCTGCCGAGCTCAACAGGAGGACGCCCCCCACAAAGCCACGCACACCGGCGTCGCGCCATCCCACATTCTTGGAGTCCATGGCAACAATCTCGAGGAGAGGCAGTGAACATCGTGGCAATCGGGTATGAGCGCCCCTTCATCCGCGGTCGCGCGGCCCGGTGGGAGGGTATAATGAGCCATGGCTGAGACTCCCACGGCGACGGTCGCCTGCCCGTTCTGCGGCACGCTCAATCGCGTGGACCTGACGCGCCTCGTCCAGCACCCCAAATGTGGTCAGTGTGGCAAACCCATCCTGCTCGACCGGCCGATCGCCATTTCGGACTCGGTATTCGACAGGGTGACGACCGAAACGACGGTCCCGGTGGTGGTCGATTTTTACGCCGACTGGTGCGGCCCCTGCAAGATCATGGCGCCACTGCTCGATGACGTCGCGCACCGCCGCGCCGGCCAGGTTCTGTTCGCCAAACTCGATACCGACCGCAATCCGCAGACGGGCCCGCGCTTTGGAATCAGAGGCATTCCTACACTGATCGCGTTCCGACAGGGAAAAGAAGTCGCGCGCCGCGTCGGCGCCGTACCGCCCACCGAGTTGGAGAAGTTCCTGAACGAGGTCTAGTCGGACCAGCGCAGTGTCCGAGGACAAGCGAAACGGCGAGAGGGACTCGCACTACGCGACTGTTACTGCTTCCCGGCGAGCTGGCGCAGCACGTACTCCAGAATCCCGCCGTGCCGGTAGTACTGGTGCTCCTGCGGCGTATCGATGCGGACCAGGACTTTGAAACTCGTACTCTTGCCGTCGTCCGCGCGCGCGGTGACGGTCAGTTCTTTGGGCATCTCACTCAGCCCAAGAATGTCGTAGCGCTCCTTGCCCGTCAGGCCGAGCGATGCGGGGTTCTGTCCCGGCATGAACTGCAGCGGCAGCACGCCCATCCCCACGAGATTCGAGCGGTGAATCCGCTCAAAGCTTTCGGCGATCACGGCCCGAACGCCGAGCAGGCGCGGCCCTTTCGCGGCCCAATCGCGCGACGAGCCGGAGCCATACTCCTTGCCGGCCAGCACGACGAGCGGTGTGCCCTGGGCGGCGTACTTGAGCGAGGCGTCGTAGATCGTCATCGCCTCGCCGTCGGGCAGGTGAACGGTGAACGGCCCTTCCGTGCCGGGAGCGAGCAGATTCTTGAGCCGCACGTTCGCGAACGTGCCGCGCACCATCACTTCGTGATTGCCGCGCCGCGCGCCGTAGGAGTTGAAGTCGAGGGGCTGCACCCCGTGAGCGATGAGATACTGACCGGCCGGACTCGTCTTGCGAATCGAGCCGGCGGGTGAGATGTGATCCGTGGTAATGCTGTCGGCGAGCAGGCACAGCACGCGCGCGCCGCGAATGTCGCGCACGGGTCCCGGCTGAACCGGCATACCGTCGAAGTACGGCGCGCGCTTGATGTACGTGGAGGTCGGCTCCCAGGCGAAGCGGTCGCCCTCGGGGACAGGTAAACCGCGCCAGCGCTCGTCGCCGTCGAACACCTGTGCATAGCTCTTGCGAAACATCGCCGACTTGATCGAGCGAGCGATGACGTCGGCGACTTCCTTGGCGGTTGGCCAAATGTCACGCAAGAAAACGGGACCATCGCTGCCGATGCCAAGCGGCTCGTTGTGGAAGTCGATGTCGATCCGGCCGGCGAGCGCGTACGCCACGACGAGCGGCGGCGACGCGAGATAGTTGGCGCGCACTTCCTGCTGAATCCGGCCCTCGAAGTTGCGATTGCCCGACAACACCGAACACACCACGAGGTCGCATTCGCTGATCGCCTCGGACACCACTTCGGGCAGCGGCCCGGAGTTGCCGATGCAGGTCGTACACCCGTAGCCCACCAGGTGAAACCGCAGCGCCTCGAGCGGCTTCGTGAGTCCCGCCAGGTCGAGGTAGTCCGTGACCACCTTGGATCCCGGCGCGAGACTCGTTTTCACCCACGGCTTGGAGCGCAGGCCGAGCTCGACCGCCTTCTTCGCCATCAGTCCGGCCGCCACCATCACCGAAGGATTCGATGTGTTGGTGCAGCTCGTTATCGCGGCGATGACGACAGAGCCGTGCCCTAGCACGTGCTCGACGTCATCGATCTTCAGCGTCGCGTGCGACGGGCGCGGCGGCGTGAGTCCCGCCTGGCCACCCTCGCCCTCCCACCGTCCGACGGGCGTGTTGCCGGCGGAAGGCCCCGCGGCAACTGTAGCGGCGATCGGCTTCTTGAGTGTCGGCAGCGCTTCGGCGAAGCCGCGCGGGACTTCTCGCAAGGCCACCCGATCTTGCGGCCGACGCGGTCCTGCCATGCTCGGCTCCACCGTTGCCAGGTTCAACTCGAGGGTGTCCGTGTAGACGGGTTCCGGAGCATCGGGCGTATGAAAGAGGCCCTGTTCCTTCATATACGCCTCGACGAGCTTCACCTGTTCGGGCACCCGGCCGGTAAACTCGAGGTAGCGCAGCGTTTCCTGGTCGACGGGGAATATGCCGATCGTCGCGCCGTACTCCGGGGCCATGTTTCCGATCGTGGCCCGGTCGGCGAGCGGCAGCGTCGAGACGCCGGGGCCGAAGAATTCCACGAACTTTCCCACGACACCCTTGGCACGCAGCATCTGCGTGACGGTGAGCACGAGGTCGGTTGCGGTGGTGCCCTCGCTGAGGCTGCCACTCAGCCGGAAGCCGATGACCTGCGGGATGAGCATCGAGACCGGCTGGCCGAGCATCGCGGCTTCCGCTTCGATGCCGCCCACGCCCCAACCCAACACCCCCAAGCCATTGATCATAGTTGTATGCGAGTCGGTCCCCACGAGCGTATCCGGATACGCTTGCGTGTCCGACGTGAACACGACTCTCGCGAGGTACTCGAGATTCACCTGATGCACGATCCCCGTATCAGGCGGCACGACTTTGAAACCAGTGAAGGTTTTCTGGGCCCAGCGGAGCAGGGCATAGCGCTCGCGATTGCGCTGGAATTCGAGATCGGCGTTCACCTGGAATGCAGTCTTGGTCCCGAACTCATCAACGATCACGGAATGGTCGATCACCAGCTCGGCGGGGAGCTGCGGGTTCACGCGCTTGGGATCGCCGCCCATCTTGACCATGGCATCGCGCATCGCGGCCAGGTCCACCACGGCGGGCACGCCGGTGAAGTCCTGGAGCAGCACGCGCGCCGGCATGAACGCGATCTCTTCGTCCGGCAGCTTGCGTGGATCCCACCGGGCCAGTTTCTCGATGTCGGCGGACTGTACCACACGCCCGTCCTCGAGGCGCAGCAGGTTTTCGAGCAGGATCTTGAGCGAATAGGGCAGGCGCGCGATGGGAAGCCCGCGGCGCTCCAGCGCGTCCAGCCGGTTGATCTCGTACGAGCGCCCACCCGCCTTGAGGGTGGCGCGGCTACCGAAACTGTTCGCGCTCATTGCTGCAAAATCTTCACAGCGACGACGAAGTACTCGGTTTCACCGAAGCAAGTCGTAGGAATGCCCTTGTGCTGTTGGTAGGTCAGCGCCACGCGGCGGCCCAATGACTGATTGATGTGCTCAGCCACCGCGTCATCGCGCACGGTAAAGTAGAACTTCTCCGGATTGGTCCCCGGCATCGATACCATGGCGAGCTCACCTTCCCAGGTCTTACACAGCCAACCCCGATTTGAAAACTTCTGCACGAAGCCTGCCCGTTCCCCTTCGGAGAAACTCCAATTCAGGGCTGACCAGGTGTACAGCACGAAGATGAGAATCGGTGTCAGCAGAAGTCCCGCGATGATGAGCTTGCGCTTGCGGGTGAGCTGGAAACTCCAATTGAGGTTCATGGAGCGGAATCTACCTCGTACGTTTCGGTGCGATAAGGCGTGAAGCCGCGCGCGAGGTAATTCGGCAGCGCGTTGGCATGATCCAGCGTGCACGTATGCAACCACACGCGGTTCGGGCCGAGCGCCCAGGCCTCACGCACGGCGCTCGAAAGGAGATGCTTGCCGAAGCCGCGGCCGAACTCCGCGGCCACGATGCCGAAATACGCGATCTCAACCGAATCGTCCTCTGCCACCCGGCGCAGCTCGTACCATCCGGCCAGCTCGGCTTGCGTGGTTCCGCTTTGGCGCATGGCGACAAACAACTGAATCGCAGGGTCGGCGAGATGGCCGGCGATCTGCTGGTCGGTCCAGTCCCAGCGGTCGCGCCAATGGAACGCCTCCCCCACGGTCTGATAGCACATCCGGTAGAGCGCCGGCTGCGGCTTCGGGGCGCGTGCGATCCTGACGCCCGGAAAGTCCCCGAATGACGCCCTGAATTGGTTGTGATCCTTGAGTTCGAGATACGTGCGGGTGACGTGCATGGCCTCTGAAAGCTACTGGCTCTTGGATAGCCAATAGCTGATAGCCAATAGCATATTTCCCACCATGACCTTCAACAAAATGGGTACGCTGCCCCTGCCGCTCGCGCTCCACCTCGCAACATACACCGTCATCGGTCTGTTCTGTGCCTTTGCGGGCGGGCTCAATCTCATCGATCCGACAAAGATCTTCCCCAACGCGGTGATCTTCCTCGGCCTCGCCGGCTTCAGCTGGGGATATGTATTCGGGATCCTCATGGCGCGGAAGGAAGTGCTGGGTATGGGTCTCGTCGCGAGCCTGGGCTACATCGCCGCCGGGATTTGGCAGCTGGGCCCGCACTGGCCGCTCGGGGCGTTGCTGCTGGCGATCGGCGCATATGGATTGGCGACGCTCGCGTTGTACCGCCGTCAAATACTGGAAGCCTAGCCGATCGCCGAGTCCTGCACGGGGGCAGCGGGAAGCTCCACGATGAATTTGGCGCCTCCCAGCGTGATCGAGTCTTCCAGCCAGATTTTCCCGCCCACTTCCGCCACGACGCGCTGACAGATCGAGAGGCCCAGTCCCGACCCTTCGTCGGGACTCTTCGTCGTGAAGAACGGATCGAAAACCCGGCTGCGCACTTCCGCCGCGACCCCCGGACCGGAGTCCTCGACCGTCAAGCGCACCCATCCCTGGTGCGCTTCCGTGGCCAGCTCGATCACCGCGTTCGGCCGCCCCCGCACCGCATGCTCCGCGTTCGTGACGAGATTGATCACGACCTGCTGGAGCTCCTGGCCCAGTCCCAGGACCGCTTCCGCCCCCTGATCCATGCGCGTGCGGACTTCGATGTTATCGGCGCGCAGCACGCGCTGTCGAATCTCCGCGACGTCGCGCACCAGCTCGTTGAGTTGGACCCGCACGGGCGTGCTGTCTGCCCGTCGCGCCAGGCGCAGCAGGCTACGGACGATGCGCGCGGCGCGGTCCACCTCGCGCACGATCGTCGCCGCGGCGGTGCTCGCCTCGGTATCGCGCGTCGAGCGGCCCAGCAGCTCGGCCTCCATGCGAATCGCCGTGAGCGGATTGTTGACTTCGTGGGCGACGCCGCTCGCGATCTCGCCGACGGTGGCGAGCTTCTCGCGGGCGATCAGCTCGCGCTGCGCCCGCAGCTCCTCGGTTCGGTCGTACAGCGCGACCAGCAGGTCCTGCGATCCCAGGCCTCGCAGATCGGTCACGGTGCAGTCACAAATCCGCCGGTCGCCTTCCTGCGGCTGGGTGACGAGCACGCGCCCATGCCACGGCTCCCCCTGTGGCCGACCCTGGAGCATCAGGCGCACCGTGAGGCCGCTGGGCGAAAGGCCGAGCCGCTCGAGGTGGTGGCCGATGGCCGCGTCCTTGGTCTTCACGCCGAAGACGTGGATCGCCGCTTCATTCACCTGGCGGACCGTGCCGGCGGTATCCACGACCACCATCGGCAGCGGGCTCGCGTCAACCATCGCGCGCGCCCGATCGGCGGCGGCGCGCGTCGCGGCGACGGCCTCCGAGAGCTCGATGCCGCCGGCGATGTGCGCCGCGACGGCGGATACGTAATGAAGGTCTTGCAACGTGAACGGCGGCGTGGCCAGCCCGCCCACCGCCTGAGAGCGCAGCAGGCCGACGGCTCCCACGGTGCCGTGTGACGTCCGCAGCGGCGCGATGAGTGCGGCGCGCACACCGGTAACCAGCGCATTGGCGATCGGGCTCGCATCGTCGTCCGCCCGCAGATCGGACGTGATCAACGCCTCTCCGGTGCGGACGACACGCCCTGTGACGCTGTTCTCGAGTCCCAGGATCAGGCCCTCGACGGGAGTGGCCTCACCCAGCGCGGGGGACAGGCGCAGGGTCTCCCCGTCCGGCTGTTTGAGCGCGACGAACGCCCCCTGGGCTTCGGCCAGTTCCATCAGACTCTGGAGCGTGTAGCGCAGCAGCAGCTGCGTCTCGGGAGCGGCCAGCAACCAGCGCGCGAGCTCGACCACGAAGGTGCCGAGCCGGCGTTCGCGCTCCAGTGCTGCGCGGCGCCCCACCAGGACGGCGAGGCGAGACGAAAACTCGATTGCGGCTTCGAGCTCCGAGACCGGCAACGCGGCGGGCGCGCCGGCAAGGGTCGCCTCCACGTGCCGCCCCTCGGGATCGCGCCACCGGGCGGTCAGCGTGTCGCCCCCCCCCGATCGATCGTGGCCGGCGTGGACCGAGCCGCTGTCGTTGAGGCCCTGGTAGCGAATGGTCAGTCCCGCGCCGCCCGCCCAGTCGCTCAGAATTCGGGCGGCGGCGTTCCAGAACTCAGCGGAGCGCTTGGCGTCGCTCGCGTCACGAAGTAGCGCCTGCAAAGCGTCTCGCATGCGAGCACGAATATAGGTGTCGTCGCGAGCTGTGACGGTCTTGTGACACGCGCCGGTTGACCGCTGTCGGCTCGCGTAAGTACCATTCGCCCATGACGTTTTGCGCCTGCGGTCTCAATATGATGCTCCACACCGGGAACCCAACCGATGAGGCGGGCGCTACCTGAAGCGATGCACGCAGTTGCAGACGCACGGAACGGCCCGCCCCACAATGGAGCGGGCCTTTTTGTTGCGAAGCCGTCAACGGAGGAGACGTAATGAAGCGGCATTACCTGCTGGCCAGTGACTTCGATCAGACCTTGAGCTTCAATGACTCCGGTATCGTGCTGAGCGAGATGCTGGGCATCACCAGCTTCCGCGAGAAGGTCGCTGCGCTCGCCAATCTCAATCTCGTGCAGCAAGGTGCCGAGCTGGCGTACTTGCTCGCACAGGATCCCGAATACCGCCGCGTTACGCGCAGCGATCTGCTCGAGGTCGGCCGGCGCGTGCGGCTCAAGCGCAACGTGGACCTGCTCGTGCGCATGCTCGCGCAGGGGATCGACGGGCATCGCTTCGACTTCTACGTGATCTCCGCCGCGCCGGAAGAAGTCGTGCTCTCGGCGCTCGACGGCATCGTTCCGGCCGATCATGTGATCGGCACCCGCTTCCGGTTCCAGCCGGACAGCGGCCAGATCGACTCGCTGATCCGCGTCGCTGGCGGCTACGGCAAGGTCGCAGCAGTGGAGGAGATCCGCGCGCGGCACGTGGTGCCCCGTGACCAGGTGATCTATGTCGGCGACGGGCAGTCGGACATTCCGGTGATGCTGCACGTCAATCGTGGCGAGGGGTTCAGCATCGCCGCCTCGGAGGCGCGAGAAGTTGCCCACATCGCCAAGCGTACCGTGATCAGCGACGACGCGCTGTCGGTGCTGGTGCCGGTGTTGGAGGAGATCGCGGGCTTCGGACCGGCGCAGATTCGCGCGCTGTTCGAGGATCACGGTCTCGTCATTCAGGAATGGGACCGCGTGCGCACGGATTGGTTGACGATTCGCGACGGCGCGGGTGACGGCGTCCTCCGGCTGAACGCGGTCGCGGGCGGTCAGGCCTAGAGCCGGATCGCCCTGGGAACCGGTCGGGGTCGCCACCCCCGGGGGGAGGGCGGCGGGCTTTACGCGAAGCTGTTCAGCCTGCAAGCCGCCGGGTACCGCGGACCAGCTTCGCTTCCACGCCGGCTTCGGCGGTGAGGTCGCGGGGACCGACCTGGATCCCGACCTTCTCGAGAAACTCGCGGGGCGGGGTGCCGCCGGCAAAAACCCAGACGTAGTCGTTCGGTAGCTCGCGGACCGCGCCGCCGACCTCGAGGCGGACGGCTCGCTCGCTGATCGCCACCGGTTGCGAGTTGAAGATCACCTGCACCTTCCCGCTCTTCATTGCATCGGCGATGCGCTGCGCGTTGCGCTCCTTGATGCGGCTGAACGCGTCCTTCCGGTACGAGAGCGTCACGCGATTGCCGCGTTGATGCGCGAGCCCCAGAGCCGCCTCGACCGCGCTGTCCCCTCCGCCGACGACGAGAATCTGGGCGCCGGTGTACGCTTCCGCTTCGATCAAGCCGTACATCACTTTCGCCAGCTGCTCACCGGGGACTCCCAACTTGCGGGGCGTGCCGCGGCGGCCGAGCGCCAGGATGATCGACCAGGCGCGATAACGCGCCTTGGCCGTCTCAATTGTGAATGCGCCATCCGCTTCGCGGTGAATGCTCTCGACCTTCTCGGTCGTATTCACTTTCAGGCCGGCCTGCTTATGGAGCTTCTCCCAGAAGCGGAGGATCTCTTCTTTGGAGATCTGCAGCTTGTTGAACTTTCCGTGGATCGGAAACTCGACGGGACTGGTCATGACGAGCTTCTGCCGCGGATATTTGGCGACGGTGCCGCCGAATTCGTCTTGCTCGATTGTGACATAGGCAAGCTTGCGCTCGATGGCGCGGAGCGACGCGCTGATGCCGGCGGGGCCGGCGCCCACGATGCAGACGTCATGCACGCCCGAGATCGAGCGACCGCGCTTGATGGCCAGCAGGCGGCCCGCAATCGTGTCGACGCAGTCCCGTCCCTGGTTCACCGCGTTCTTGATGAGCGCCAGACCGCCGAGCTCTCCGGCGATGAACACGTTCGGGACGTTGGTTTCGTGCGCGGGGCTGAGCTGCGGCATGTCCGCGCCGACGCTGGGACTCGCCATGACGATCGTGATCGCGCCGACGGGACATGCCTCGGCACACAGGCCGTGGCCGATGCACTTATGGCCGTTCACGATCGCCGCCTGCCCGGCGATCACCGCCATGACGTCGCCCTCGGGGCACACGTCGACGCATGCGCCGCACCCGATGCACTTGGTAGCGTCGATGTGGGGGTGCTGAGCTTGTGGTCCATCGGAGCGCAGCTTGCCGCGCTCGGCGGCCGCACGCGCCTGTGCTTCCTTGCGATGCATCCGGCGCACGTGCCGGAACATCGAGAGCACCAGGATCAGCCCGAAGGCGACATAGGCCAGCGTCGATTCCATCCGTCCCCTTCCTTGATAAGCATCGAACTTACGCAAGCTGGGCCGTTTCGAGGCGGGCTGAAGCGATCCGATGCAGCCGTGCGGGGCGTCCGTAGGGACTGATGCCGGTATCGTTGTTGCTGCTTGCAGCTTCCGTGCCCTCATTGATGGTGCCGAACGGATGCCCCTTTTGGCGGTGCTTCGCATCACGGCCGGAACGCGTCAGAGGAAATAACAAGCAGCATGCAATCCAGCTCTGCCCCTGATCGTCGGGCGCCTGCCCCGCAAATGCAGGTGCGGCAGCCCGAACGCCCCTCGCTCGCGGCTTTGGCGCCCCCCGCGGAGCGCCGGCGCGGGCGCGTGATCATCGTGCTATTGCTGCTGGCGCTCCTGGCCATCTGCGTGGCGGGCGCGCCGTATTACCTCGCGCCGATCGCCGGACGGGTGCGGAATCCCTGGCATGTCTGGCTCAAGCCGTCGGGCTACATCGGGCAGAGCACCGGACTGCTGGCGCTCGCGCTCTTCCTCTTTCTCTGGCTCTACCCGCTGCGCAAGAAGTTCCGCTGGCTCGCGTTCACCGGCGCGATTTCCCGTTGGCTCAACGCGCACGTGCTTGCCGCCCTCCTGCTCCCGTTGCTCGTCGCTGTGCATGCAGCCTGGCGTTTCCGCGGGGTGATCGGCCTCGGCTTCTGGTCGATGATGGTCGTGTGGCTGAGCGGCATCGTCGGCCGCTACATCTATGCCCGCATCCCGCGCGGCCGGGCGGGCGTGGAGCTAACCCGTGAAGAAATCGTTCGGCGTCGCGCCGCCTTGCTCGACCAGATCGCGCAGCAGACGGGGCTCGATCGGACGGCGGTCGAAGGGATTCTGGCGCCAACCCCGGCGGCGGCGCGGCTCGGTGTGTGGGGCACGTTCAAGCGCATGATCGCCGACGACTTCGCGCGCCGCGGCGCGGAGCGACGGTTGCGCCGTCTGTGGGACGCCCGCGGGGGGGCGCCACATCGTCGAGCGGCGGACCGCGCCGCGATCCGCGCGGTATTGCGGCTCGCGAGCCAGGAAGTCGCGTTGGCGCAGCAGGCGCGGATGCTCGACGCCACGCAATCGGTGTTCCGCTATTGGCATGTCTTGCACCGGCCGGTGGCGATCGCAGCCCTCGTCGCGGTGCTCGTGCACGTGGTCGTCGTCGTTGCACTCGGAGCCACGTGGCTATGGTGAGACGCCTCGTTTTGCCCGCGCTGGCGCTGGTCCTGGTCGGCCCACTCCGCGCCCAGGGGCGTGCGACCTCGCCACACGGGGATCTGAAGATGGCGTGCGCGACCTGCCACATCGCGAGTGGCTGGACGCCCGTCCGGGTCTCCCGAGGGTTCGATCACTCGAAGCTCGGCTTTGCGCTTACGGGCGCGCACGGCACCACGACCTGCCGCGCCTGCCATCGCGCCCTGAGTTTCAAAGGCGCGGAAGCAACCTGCGCCTCCTGTCACGAGGACAAGCACCGCGGCGAGCTGGGAGCGAACTGCGCCAGTTGCCACACGACCCGCAGTTTTCTCGATCGCGAGGTGATGGTCAACGCCCACCGGCTGACGCGCTTCCCCTTGCAGGGCGGGCATCTGGGTCTCGATTGCGCTTCGTGTCACAAAGCGGGCGCTCAGGGTTCCATGCAGTTCGTGGGGACGCAGACTCAGTGCGTCTCGTGCCACCGAGCGGATTTCAACTCCGCGCCGAACCACGTTGCCAGCAATTTCCCGACTGGGTGCCCGCAGTGCCACAATCAGGTGGCGTGGGGTCGGGTCGCTGGCCTGGCAGCTGGCAACCATCCCACGTCTCCGATCGCCCTGAGCGGCGTGCACGCCAACAAGCAGTGCGCCGACTGCCATGTGGCCGGCCAGCCATATGCCGCCGTGCGGCAAACCTGCGACGCCTGTCACCATACCGATTATGTCGGTGCCAGAGATCCTGACCATGTGGGCGCGGGATTCCCGATCACCTGCACGAACTGTCATGCGCCCGTCGCCGGGTGGACGGGAGCGACGTTCGCCAGCCATCCGACCACGCCCATCAATCCGAAACAGGGCGCGCACGGAGCGGTGACCTGCACGCAGTGTCACACCACGTCGCCCTACTCGAGTGTGGCGAAGACCTGCGATGGGTGCCACCACGCCGACTACGTCGCAACCACGAACCCGAACCACACAGGCGACGGGTACTCGACCGACTGCGCGTCCTGCCACCAGGTGTTGGCTGGTTGGGCCGGGGCGAGCTTCAATCATCCGACGAGCCCGATCGCGCTCACGGGCGTTCACGGCAACAAGCAATGCGCCGACTGCCATCTCGCCGGCCAGGCGGCTTCGGCGGTGAAACAGACCTGTGACGGCTGCCACCATACGGACTATGTCGGCGCGAATGACCCGAACCACGTGGCCGCGGGATTCTCGATCACGTGCACCAATTGTCATGCGCTCGTAGCCGGGTGGACGGGAGCGACGTTCGCCGCGCACCCCATCACGCCGATCAACCCGAAGCAGGGAGCGCACGGAGCGCTCACCTGCGCGCAGTGCCACACGACGACGCCCTATGCGACGGTGCCGAACACGTGCGATGGGTGCCACCACGCCGACTACGTCGCAACCACGAACCCGAACCACACGGCGGCCGGGTACTCGACCAACTGTGCGTCCTGCCACCAGGTCACGGCGGGGTGGGCGGGCGCGAGCGTCTCGCATCCAACGAGCCCGCTCGCGTTGACCGGGTCGCACGCTCTCCCGCCGCGCGTCTGCGGGGATTGTCACACGACGACCAACTATGCCAGCGTGCCGCAAACCTGCGACGGCTGCCATCACGCCACGTACATCGCGGTCACCGATCCGAATCACACGGCGGTGGGGATGACTGCGTTCGCCGCGACCAATTGCACCAACTGCCACTCGCCCACCAAATCCAGCTGGACCGGGCCGACGTGGACCCACATGACCATCGTCAATCCACAGCGCGTGCGGTTGCCCCATGAAGGCGCGTCGTGTGCGGATTGCCATCAGACCGCGACCAACTACACGATCAAGAGTTGCGCGAAGTCCGGCTGCCACCGTAATGCGACCGGTCCATAAGCCTGTATGGCGGGAGACCTACATCACACCGCTCTCCGCTGGAGCTTCCTCGTAGGTTTGCTGGTCCCGGCCACAGCCTCGGCCCAGCAGGCTGCACCAGCGCGCACGGTGAGCGTTATCTACTTATCTCGTGACTGGCTGTTCATTAACGCGGGATGGGCAGAGGGGCTGCGCCAGGGCAGTGAGGTTGAGGTCGTGCGGCGGGGCCGGACGATCGCCGTGTTGCGCGTCGAGTCGGTGGGCGACCGCCGCGCGTCCTGTGCCATCGTGAGTCTGCGGGGCGCTTTGATGCTGGGTGATACCGTTCGCCTGACGCCCGCCGCGCCGCCACCCAGGGCCGCGCCGGCCACTGCGGCGCGTGTGCCCGCTTCTGCTGTGCCACTCACACAGCCCGGTCCCGCTAGCTCCGCCAGGATCGCGCCCGCCCCGACCTCCGCTCAAGCGCCTGCTCCGGCTTCCGCCGTAGCCGCAGCTCCACTTTCCACTGTGGCGCCCGCTCCGGCTTCGACCGTGGCCTCCGCCCCGACGCCCGCCCCCACAGCGGCGCAACGGA
>Ga0137437_1000054_pt1 | contig 29427 bp, 31 predicted proteins | sample EasRivERMGT138_2_FD_102332 | JGI IMG/M metagenome (GOLD analysis project Ga0137437, IMG submission 102332) | Soil microbial communities from meander-bound floodplain in the East River, Colorado, USA - East River MetaG ERMGT138_2 | ecosystem: Environmental > Terrestrial > Soil > Floodplain ...
CCACGGCCCAGGTTTCCTCGGGGGCCACCGCCGGTCGCGCGATTCGAAAAACGGTTACGCTATGACGAAACGACGCCCATGCCGGACCCCGGGAACGGGGCCAGGCTACAGCGGCAGACCGGCGTACGAGTCACCATGTGCGTCGCAATAACCACGAAACGCGGCGGCGTGTCAAGGACTCACCCCCGCGTCATGATCATCGTCGCCGTCGTGATCGTCGTCCTCGAACGCGCGCAGCGATGCGCGAATGTTCTTTTCGATCGCCCGTTGCTTCGCTGAGTTCGTCGGATCGATCACCGCCCCTGATGCACCCGTAAACCAGCTGGCCACGTCAACGTCAATCGTCAGGTTCGTGGTGCCGGCACCGACGGTGACGGGCGTCTCGAAGTTGATCGCGCTCACCACGTTCATGTCCGAGGTAAAGGTGAATTCGTGGTTTGCTCCCTCGGCATCGGTGAACACGCCCACCACCTTCACGCTGATCCCCTCGAACTCCGGGTGAGCGGCCAGGAAGTCGCCGGCGCCCTCGTGGCCGGCCTTCACGGCGTGCAACCGTGCTTGGAGCCGCTTGTAGGTCCCGGCAGGAACCAACGCGTCGAGCACGACGGTAGTCGTCCCATCGAGCGGCAGGTCGATCAACACCGGCCCGACTGTTAGCGGCGGGCAATCCTCATCGTCTTCGTCGTCGTTCTCATCTTCGTTTTCCTCATCGTCGTTGCCGCCGTCGGGCTCGTGCGATTCCACGACCGGCGCGCCATTCGCGTCGTCCATATCGTCGCCGTCCTCGCCCTCTTCGTCCGCACAGACGTCGTCATGCAATTTGAGCCGCGACAGGACGATTTGTGCGGAGGAAATGCTCACCGATCCTCCTTCACCACCAACGATCAGATCAGCCGTCACACCAGGGACCGCGTGTGCACTCGGCGAAGCGATCTTCGCCGACACACTGACGCGATGCATGGCATTGGGGTCTGTGGCGCTGCAGGCGGCAACGAGAAACGCGATGGGAGCGATGCTTAGCAGACGATGCGCGGTGTCCATATAACCTCCAGAGTTCGCAGAGACCACTGGAGCGAATATTATCTCTCCGTACACAGCGATGGGTAGATGACACTCGCAGTGAAACGCGCGACGCGCGGGCCAAATGATTGTGACGTGTGTCACTCGTTACCGGCAGCTCGCCGCCGTCAGACCGCGCCAATCCCTCCGGACGGAGTCAACGAGCGGCTGCGGCCGCAGCACCAGCCGGCCACCGGCCCTCGAAGAACTCCTGCAGCGGAGCGGTGACCGCCGCGGGCTTTTCAAACAGCGCGAGATGGCCGACTCCGGGGAGGACCAGGAGCCGCGCGCCGGGGATCGCCGCCGCCCACGCCTTGGCCCCCTCCGGATTCGCGAAATAGTCGCGCTCCGCCTGCACCACCAGCGTCGGCGCCTTGATCGAGCGCGCGGCGCTGGTGAGGTCCCACGACCCGGCCGTGCTGCTCAAGTAGCCGAGCCATAACAGGGCGGCGTCAAGATTCTCGTTGGGTAGGGCGCACCAGCGCGCGTCGATCCGGGACGCGGCCGCGCGATCCCCGACGAACCACCCCCCACTCGCTTTCCAGAACTGCCGGCACATCGCTTCGCGGCTGCCACCGGTGTCACGCAACCGCATGAGCTCGCGTGCCGCGGTCGAATCGATGCGCGTCGTGCGTTCGGCGGGGTGGTAGCTGGTCTGCAGGTCCGCGGTCGGAGCAAGCGCGTTGACCAGCGCGAGGCGAGCCACCCGGTCGGGATGCGCGGCGGCGTATGCGGCAGTCACAAGGCCGTTCGTCGAGACTCCCACAAGCCTGATCTGCTCCAGGCGGAAGAACTTCCTGAGCGTTTCGAGATCCGCGACGATCGAGTCCAGCGCGATGCGGGACGTATTCGCGGTGTCGGACCGCCCGCGGCCCAGCAGGTCGTAGAAGATGACCGTGTGCGTCCGGGCGAGCGGCGCGAGCGCCGAGGACCAGAACGCGGCGCCGGGCACGATGATCGTGTCTCCGCTGGCGCCGGCGACCTCGTAATACAACCGGCCTCCGGCAGGCAGTGGAATCCAACCCTTGGCCGCGCCCGGAGTCTCCTGAGCGGCGCACGCGGAGCACACCGTCGCGAGTACGACGAGTAGTGGGACGACTCTGCTGAATGCGGACGGCTGGTGCATGTGAATCCCTCACCTTCAAAGGTCGCAGCCCGGGCTCCTCTTCACGTGTAGGTATCGGTCGAAGGGCGCCGGATCGTTATTGGGCTTTGGTAGCACTGGGGCTACGGGCGAGTTTCCAGCGGTTTCTCGCTCCTCTCGTAGAACTCGTTTTGCAGCCGCAGGCTTTCCGAATCTGCCTTGACCGCCCGGATCGCCGTCACCAGGCCATTGATCCACGTCTTCGCCGCGAACTCGCCCAATTCGCGCGAGGCCACGGCGCCTTCGCCGGCATAGTGGTTCGGGAACCGGGCGTACCACCAGATGCCGGTGTAGAGCCCGTCCGGCAGCTTGAGGCGCGCCTGGTCCGCGCCCGATTCCTGCGTCGCGCGGTCCAGGTGCACGAGGTCCGGTCGCGCGATCAGGCTCACCGATGTCTCGCTTTCACCCGCATGCATGTCCCCCGCCGGGTTCGATCGATGCCTCGGCTCGCCGGGCCCGGCGCGCATGATCCCCATCACGTACACGACATAATCGTGTCGGGCTTCGAGCTGGCTTTGCGCGAAAAACGGCAGCAGGCTGTTGTTGCCGCCGTGGCCGTTCACGATGATGATCTTCTTGCAGCCGTTGCGCGCCATCTCGTCGGTCGTTTCCTGCAGCAATTGGAGCTGGAGTCCGCGACTGTAGGCGACGGTGCCCGGTTCATGCTTCGCTTCAAAGATTTGCCCGAAGTAATACTCGGGGAAGATGATGGCGTATTCCTGCTGGGCGGCATTGCTCGCGACGTAGCGCACGTTGAGGAGGTCGTTGCCCAGCGGCAGATGCGGCCCGTGCTTTTCCATGATGCCGAAGGGGAGCAGGCAGGTGCCCTGCGCCCGGGCGATCCCGTCGCGGAATTCGGCCGCCGACAGCTCCGCCCAATGCACCGACAGCTTGCCTTGCGGGGCAGGTGCTTGCGCCCACGCGAGCGATGCGCCAAGGACGTGGATGAACAGCAGCAGAGACTTGTACACCTATTCCTCCGGTGGGAAGACCCACCAATGCAAACGCGCGGACCTGAGAATGGCAACCTCAGGTCCGCGCGTATCGCTTCGAGTCGGACAGCGTTACTTCACCGACGCCACCGGGGCAGGATTCACCGTGACGACGGCCGTGCTGCTGCGATCTTCGGTGGTGGCCGTGATCGTGACGCTGCCCGCCGCGATCGCGCGGACCGAGCCCGTGGCGAGCACGGTAGCGACGCCGTTGTCGCTCGAGGACCACGTAATCGCTCGGCCAAAAAGCGCGCTGCCGGTCGAATCGGTCAACGTGGCGCGCAGTCTCGTCGTATCCCCGACAACAAGACTCACATTGCTGGGCGAGACCGTCACCGCGTGAACGGGCACCACCGTCGTCGTAACGGTGATGGTGGCCGTATCCGCCGGCGCGCCGGTCGTGCTGGTGATAACGAGGTAGTAGGTGCCGGCCTGCGCAGGCGACTGATATGTGATGTGCCGGACGCCCCCGAGCAGGTAATTGCCGGTGATAACCCCGCCGGTCGTCGACCACTGCAGCCCCTCCATCCCACCGCTGTCGCCACGCGTCGTTACGACGATGACGTCGAGCTCCCCGGATTGGAACGGCATGAGCGTGAGGCGGGCCGGCGTGATGTCGATGTGGTCGATTCGTAACACAACCGGCCCCGCGGCCGTGAGGTTACAGCCGAGGGCGAGTGCTGCAACAAACGCGGTACCAAGTGTGATCCGGTTCATGGCCGAGCCTCCCCCCCCTCCCCCGCAAAACAAAAAGGCCGCCAGCGTGAAGTGCGCTGGCGGCCAGGCGAGCATGGCGGTCAATCCGCCGTAGCCCCATGGCTCTGCGTCGCCGCCTTTCGACGGCTTTGCTCTGAGCAGCTGAGGCGAAGATGGTGGATACCCCGAACCCCGGTTGTGATGAGGCGCACACGGTGAGCGGCATCACACGGTATTGATGGGAAGCGCGGGAGGCCGCACGTTGTCCGTCCATGAGAACATGTCCCTTTACTGAAACGCGGCCTGCCGTTCAGACCGGCGTCCTGATCAGCATTCTGGCGGTTGCGACTGTCGCCGCCCAGGTCCCCACCACGGCGCTGCCCCGCAGCTCGCCCGAGCGCCAGGGAATCTCCTCAGCCGCCATTCTCTCGTTCGTCGCGCGGGCCGATTCCGAAGTGGACGGGCTGCACAGCGTCATTCTGGTCCGGCACGGCCACGTCGTGGCCGAAGGGTGGTGGCGCCCGTACGATGCTGCCACGCCCCACATGCTGTACTCGCTCAGCAAGAGCTTCGCCTCCACGGCCGTTGGGCTCGCGATCGCGGAGGGAAAACTGAGCCTCGATGATCAGGTGTTGAAGTTCTTTCCGCAGGACGGGCCGGCCGATCCCTCCGCCAGCCTGCGGTCGATGCGCGTGCGTGACCTGCTGCGGATGAACACGGGGCACGACCGGGAGCCGGCGATTTGGTCGTGGACCTCGTCGACGACAACGCCCGAGCAGGACCCGTGGGTGAAGACGTTTCTGGCGCAGCCGGTCCCGTTCAAGCCGGGGTCACGCTTCCTCTATAACTCACCTGCCACCTACATGCTGTCGGCCATCGTGCAACGAGCTACGGGGCTCACGGTCCTCGATTATCTGCGACCGCGGCTGTTCGACCCGCTCGGCATCGAGCATCCGATCTGGCCGGCGAGTCCGCAGGGCGTCACCCTGGGCGCGTTCGGACTCATGATTCGCACCGAGGACATCGCCCGCTTCGGCCAGCTGTACCTGCAGCGGGGTGTCTGGCACGGGCGACAGTTGATCCCGGCCTCATGGGTGGCGGCCGCGACCGCGCTGCAGACCTCGAACGGCTCGTCTCCCGAGAGTGACTGGGACCAGGGATACGGTTACCAGTTCTGGCGGAGCCGTCACAACTCCTACCGCGGCGACGGGGCATTCGGCCAGTACTGTCTCATCCTTCCCGACGTCGATGCGGTCGTGGTGATCACGGGTGGCGTGCGCGACATGCAAGCCGTGATGAACATCGTGTGGCAGACCCTGCTCCCCGCGCTGCGATCGCGCCCCTTGCCCGAGGATGCCGCCGCGCGCAGCCGGCTGAATCAGAGGTTGGCGGGGCTGGTGCTCCGTGTACCGTCGGGGTCACCGTCGAGTCCGGTCGCTACAGCCGTCTCGAGTCGCTGGTATCAGTTCTCGGAAAACGACCGCGGCATCCGGGCCGTGGCGCTCGAGTGGCAGGGAGATGCCGCGGCGCTGCTCGTGCGCACCGCGGCCGGCGAGACGCGAACCCCCATTGGTCTGGGCGACTGGGCCACGAGCCGCGGTGGCTTCACCAACGGCATCGACCAGTTCCTCAGCGTGCCGGCTCAGCCGCTCGTTGCGGCGAGCGGCACCTGGACGGCCGACAGCGTCTTCATCGTCAAGCTAGCGCTGTACGAGACGCCCTATGGAGCGACCCTGATGTTCCGATTCGACGGCGACCGTCTGGTACTGGACGCGGAGTACAACGTCTCCTTCGGTCCCACGAAATCGCCACAGCTTGTCGGAGAGCGCGCGCGATAAAGGCCGCCCCCGCCCCCGCCCCCGCCCTGCTGGCGCTGGGTATTGGCCGGCGTGGCTGATCCGGCCGTTGCGCAGCACGCCGACAGCACAGCCCCCCTTGGGGGGGCTGTAGTCTTGAGGTCCCTTCGACCCCGGGCGCCATGACACCGCCACGCGTTGCCGCCAGCGATCAGAACGCGACCGTCGCCGCCGGTTTCCTCGGCTGGATGCTCGACGCGTTCGATTTCTTCCTGGTCGTGATGACGCTGACAGCGATCGCGAAGGAATTCGGCAAGTCCGACGCCGCGATCGCCCTCTCGATCACCATCACCCTCGCGTTCCGGCCGGTCGGCGCGTTCATCTTTGGCCTCATCGCCGACCGCTACGGCCGCAAGATCCCGCTGATGGTCGATCTGGTGTTCTACTCGGTGATCGAGGTGCTGTCGGGCCTCGCGCCGAACTACACCACCTTCCTCGTGCTACGCGCCCTGTTCGGGATTGGGATGGGCGCGGAATGGGGTGTGGGCGCCTCGCTCGTCATGGAGAAGGTGCCGCCCAGGCTGCGCGGCGTCATGTCGGGCCTGCTGCAGCAGGGCTATGCGGCCGGCTATCTCCTGGCCGCCCTGTGTTACCTGATCGTCTTCCCGCACTGGGGCTGGCGGCCGCTGTTCTTCATCGGCGGTTTGCCGGCACTGCTCGCCCTGTTCGTGCGCGCCCGCGTGCAGGAGTCGGACGTGTGGCGTGAGACCCGGCACGAGACGTGGAGCCACCTCGGGCGCGCGATCGCATCGAACTGGAAGCTCTTCCTCTATCTGGTCGGCCTGATGGCGCTGATGAACATGGTCTCGCACGGCACGCAGGATATGTATCCCACATTCCTCGAGCGGGATTGGGGGTGGGGGCCACAAGCGCGTGCCGCGCTGACGGCATTCTCGCAGGTGGGCGCGCTCGCCGGTGGAGTGCTGTGCGGTCTCTATTCCGACCGCTTGGGCCGGCGGCGCACGATCGGCCTGGCGCTCGTGGGGGCTCTGCTGGCGATCCCGATGTGGGCATTCGCGCCCGCTACGCCGCTGCTCGTGTTCGGCGCCTTCGTGATGCAGTTCTTCGTGCAGGGTGCCTGGGGAGTCATTCCGGCGCACATCAACGAGCTTTCGCCAGACGGCGTCCGCGGCTTCCTGCCCGGCTTCGCCTACCAGTGCGGCGTCGCGGTGGCAAGCCAAATCCCGCATGTGCAGGCATTGTTCGCCGCACATACGTCCTACGCGCAGACCATGGCGCTCTCGGCGGCGCTGGTGTTCATCGGGTGCGCGGTGGTGGCGACGCTGGGACCGGAGCGGCGGGGAGTGACGTTCGGGCGCGCGGGGGGGGGGGCCTCAGGATGATGGACTCCTATTTCCTCAAATAGCTATCCGTCTTTTTGAGCCAGTCCTCGCGCGGCGGATAGAAAATGTCGACATCGACGGTGTCCTCGAGCGCGTGGGCCTCATGGGGCACGTTGCCCGGCAGATGCAGCACCTCCCCCGCGCGCACGACGATCTCCTCACGGTCATCGTCTCCCACCAGGAACCGCAGCGCCCCCTCGAGGATGTAGGTGAGCTGCTCGTTCATGTGCGAGTGCTTCGGGACGACGCAGCCCTTCTTCAGATACACGTGGGTGAGCATCAGCTGGTCGCCGGTGATCAGGCGCCGCGACAGGCGCTCGTTCACCTGCTCGAGGGGAATGTCGTTCCAGCGATACCACGTGGCCGTTCGCTTGGCGCCCACTAGCTTCTCCACGACTGATTTGAGCGACAACGCTACCGTCTCCCCGATGCCACGTCAAAACGCGATGGCCAAGAAACGCCTGCGGAGACCTCGGTGCTGCTGTAGCTTTTTGGCTCGACTGGTGCTGTCCCACCCTCATCCCGCGAGTGAGCATGACCACGGTGTTACGCGATTTTCTGGAAATCCCCTACGACGAGCTCGAAGACCGCAACCTCGCCGCGAAAAAGCAACGGCTCGACCGCGTCGCGGCGGACAAGATCCAGGAGGAGCGCCTCAAGTACCTCAGGGACGAGAAGCGTATCAAGGCCGTCACAGTCTGTTTCACAGACCTCGAGGGCCGGTTTCACATGCTCGACTACGACAAGAAATTCCTGCTCGGCTCGGTGGACAACCTCACGTTCGACGGCTCCTCGATTCGCGGGTTCTCACGCCAGCAGGAATCCGACCTCCGGCTGCGGGTGGACTGGCCGGCGTTCTATTGGCTTCCCGCCGACGTGTTTGGTCCCGGGAAAGTGCTCGCCATGGCCGAGGTCCTGGAGCGCGACGGCGCGCCGTACGGTGCCGACTCGCGCGGCCTGCTGAAGCAGTACACCGAAAAGCTGTTTGCCAAGGACGGCACGACCTGCTACGCGGCCAACGAAATCGAAGGGTTTCTCTTCAAGGGCCGCGATGCCGAGCGGCGCTATCACGAGACGGGGAAGTTCGAGTTCATCTCCACCGGCGGTTACTACCACTCGCTGCCGGGTGATACGCTGCGCCTCTTCATCGATACCGCGGCGGAAGTGCAGCGCGCGATGGGGTTCGCGAACGAGAAGGATCACCCCGAAGTGGCACCGTCGCAGTTCGAGATGAACTACAACTACGCCGAGGCCGTAATCGCTGCCGACCAGGTACAGTTGTACAAGCTGCTGTCGCGGCAGGTGGCCGCCCGGATGGACATGACCGCGTGCTTCCTGCCCAAGCCGGTCACGGGCGTCAACGGCAACGGGATGCACACCAACGTCTCGGTGGCGCGCAAGGGCAAGAACCTGTTCTGGGACGAGAAGGGCCAGGACCAGTTGTCGCCGGGCGGCTGGGACTTCATCAAGCGGATCCTCTCCAACGGCGCGGAGATCTGCCTGCTGCTCAACTCCAGCGTGAACAGCTATCGCCGGCTCGACCCCCATTTCGAGGCGCCAAACCAGATCAAGGCATCACCCATCGACCGCGGCTCGATGATCCGTATCCCGTTGGGCAACGAGCGCTCCAAGCGCGTGGAGGTGCGCTCGATTGCGCCCGATGCGAACCCCTACCTCGCGATCTACACGATCTTCAAAACCGGTCTCGAGGGTCCGGCTGATGCCGGCAAGAGCGACGGGGCGAAGTATCTCTCGGACAACATCTATGACGCGATTCGACTGCATCAGGGCAGCCGCTTCCTGAAAGACGCGCTGGGCGAGGATGTCCACGGCAAGTTTGCCGAGCTGAAGCAGATGCAGGCGGATCGGTGTCCCAAAGCGCTCGGCGCGGAAGTGAAGGCCGCCGAGATCCAGTTCCACCACGAGGTCACCAACCAGTATCTGTGGTCCAAGTTCTAAGATGCAGGCCATCTACGATTGGCCGATCTGGATCTCGATCGTCACGATCTTCCTGCTCTCGCTCGGAGCGAGCGAGCTCGGCTTTCGGTACGGCCGTTCTCACCAGGTTCCGGAGTCCGAACGCGCGATTGTCACCACGATCCGGACCAGCACCATCGGATTGGTCGCTTTGATGTTGGGATTCTCCTTCGTCATCACCAGCGGCCGGTTCAACGATCGGTCACGCCTGGTCAACGACGAGGCCAACGCGATCGGCACTTGTTATTTGCGCGCCGGGCTTCTGGTGGAGCCCGCCAACAGCCAGATCCGCACGGCGCTACGGCGCTATACCGACTTCCGGCTGGCGAGCTTTGAGCGAGGCATCGATCCACGGGAGTTTGAGCGGCTGGCCGACAGCATGCATGCGACGCTCGAGGTGCTCTGGGCCGGCGTGACCCAGGCGGTAGGCGCCGACCGCCAGCTTGTGATCGCCAGTCAGATCGTACCGGCCGCGAATGAGGTGATCGACCTCTCTGCAACCAGGGAATGGATTCGCCGTTTCCACATGCCGCCATCCGTGGTGTGGCTGCTGGCCATGTCCATCATCGTGTGCGGAGCCATGACCGGTCATGCGCTCGGCGAGGCCGGACCACGGCACGTGGGTCTCATGCTGGGCTTCAACCTCTTGATCGTCATGGTGGCGTTTGTCGTCCTCGATTTTGACCGGCCCCGTCGCGGCCTGATTCGAGTCGATCAGACTCCGCTGATTCAGCTGCGGGAGAGCATGAGGAGCTCCTAGGCCTCACCTGGGTTGCACTAAGGGCTGCCAAATGGGAAGCGGCTACGAGCGGACGGACGCGAACCCGCGCTCGTGCGCCTTGGTCATCGCGATCAACACGTCCGGCACGATCGTCACCTCGGGCAACGCATGCGCCGTCAGATCGGCATGAATGTCGGCAGCGTTCCCCAAGCCCTGTTTCTCGAGCCGGCCGGACCACCGCTTGAGCGCATTGTTGCACAGAGCGAACACGACGCCGCGACGCCGCAGCGCTTCGATGGAGCTTTCTGGTGTACCATCGGCCACCGCATCACCGGGCTGCGGGTGCGCGAACCAATTGCGCACGAGCGGCGCATTGGTCGTGGGATCCGTCAGGTTCAGGTTCGCCGCCGAGCCGAGCTGGTACTTGGCCCACATCGCATCCTGAAGGCCCAAAGGAGTGGTCCGCGCGTAGAGCGTGACCACGACGCTGACGTCGCGCTCCGGGACCCCGTAGTCATCGCGCCAGCCGTCGAGATAGTTGCGCACGTGCCGCAGGATCGTACCACCATCCGGATCAGGCGCGTCGAACAACTGGCGATGTTTGCCCTTGAGCTGATCGAGCCAGGCGTCGGAGGCAGGCGCGGCACTGCCTTCGATGCGGAGCATCGCTCCGGCGCCGAGCGTAGCGAAGGTTCCAAGAAATGCGCGGCGGTCGGTCATAGTCGTTGCCTCCAGGTCGTGGGATTGGACGGACGCTGTAATCGTACCGACGTGCCGCTAATCGTCAAACACGATAGCGCGGGCTGACGGTGTGGTTCACCTTGTACGAGGCTCCGCGCACGAGCCGAAGCTTGCGTGTCCGGGCCGTTAGCCCAAGGGGCAATGACCGCGGTGGGACCTTGGGGCAAGTGTTGTCGGCAGAACGTCGGTGCAGGGAGCAACTCATAGGAGGAATCATGCGCATCACGACTTTCAGCACGATCGCACTACTCATGGCCGTTCCGGCGTTGGCTGCCCAGGAGCCCGCTCCGCCAGCTCCCGCGGCCGCCCCGGCTGCGGCAGCGTGTCCCGCTGGGTACACGTGCGCCACCATACCTTCTCGGGCCTCGCAGATGGGACTATACGTGTTCCCGGCCGCCGGCCAGACAAAGGAAGTGCAGCTGGTCGAGGAGCAGCAATGCTATGACTGGGCGCAGCAGCAGACGGGCGTGGATCCCACCAAAGTGACCGCCAATACGGATTCAGCAGCACAGGCAGCGGGCGCCCAGGCGGCGGCTGCCACGCAGGGCGCGGCCGTGGGTGGTGCGGCGAAGGGCGCCGCGGCCGGCGCACTCATTGGGGCGGCAGCAGGCGACGCCGGCACGGGGGCGGCGATTGGAGCGACCGCGGGCGCGGTGGGCGGACGGCGTGCCAAGAAGAGAGCCGAGGGTCAGGCGGCGCAGCAGGGCGCGAACGCCGCCGTTGCGCAGGCCGATGATAAGATCGCTCAGTTCAAGAAGGCGATGACGGCCTGCCTCGAGGGCAAAAAGTACACCGTCAAGTAGCGCGCCTAACCGCAATGCCGGCGTGACGCTCTGGCGTCTGCTCCTCCTCGCCTCGCTCGTCTTGTCGCCGGGTGTCATCTGCGCGCAATCCGGCGATCCCACGGAGTTCTGGGGTGAGCTCAACCTCTTCAAGAAGGTGAACCCGACGACCCGGCTCTACTTCGTCACGGCCGATACGAAGGGAAAGGAGGCGGAGTTCCGGACTATCGAGCTCGCCGGATACGTCGACCTCACCATGGGGCCGCAGCTGCCACGCCGGCGCCAAAAGCAGGACTGGGAGACCAAGAAGTACGTCTGGGTCCGGATCGGGTACGACTACATCTTCAAGGCCGAAGGCGGAACGAGGACGGCCCCAGAACATCGGGGAATCGTCGCACTGTACGGGAGGCTCCACTTTCCAGGGGCGATCCTCTTTGAGGCGCGCACGCGGGCGGATCTTCGCTGGATCGAAAGCAGCTACTCGACCCGGTACCGCTTGCGGTTCGAAGTGAATCGCGACTTCACCGTGCTCCACCGCGTGGTCACCCCGTACTTCCAAGCCGAGTACTTCTACGACACCCGGTACGACGGGTGGTCCCGCGACCTCTACCAGGTTGGAGCAGAGATCGGGGTCACGGGCCACTTCCGCGTCGAACCGTCCGTGGTGCGGCAGGTGGACCATCTCCCGAGCCCCTCCGGCTTGTATGCATTCGCCTTGGTCGCCCGGTGGTACTACTGAGGACCGGCCTCGGCTACGTTGCGGAGGGCAAGTTGCGTATGTCTGAAGCCACGGCCTCCGGCACGGGTTCCTTCCCCAACAGCCAGTCCCGCACTTCTGTTGGCCACACGCCGAGTTTCTCGGCGAGGCGCGCGTTCCCCCACGCGATGCGCCGTAACTCGCGCTTCAGTTGGGCAGGCGTCAATATCCCTCCGATTGTTGAATGGATGCTATCAGGCAGTATAACCCTTACGATTGCTCTATGCGCGACATCCGCGTGGCCACAGTCCAATTTCAACACGCTGCAGGCGACAAGGCGTACAACTTCGGCCGCATCCGCCACTTCGTGACGGAAGCCGCCCGCGCGCGCGTGGAGATGATCGCGTTCCCGGAGATGTGCCTCACGGGCTACTGGCACGTGCGCAAGCTCTCGCGCGCGGCATTCGAGGCACTGGCCGAGCCGGTCCCTGACGGGCCGTCGACACGAGACCTTTTGGCGTTGTCCCGGAAACACGGGATGACCATCGGCGCGGGGTTGCTGGAGCGCGCGCCCCCCCCCGATGGCGGCGTCTACAACGCCTATGTGGTCGCCATGCCGGATGGGACGTGGGCGGTCCACCGCAAGCTGCACGTCTTCGAGCACCCGAACATTTGCGCCGGGAATCGTGTAGGGTCGAACGGAGGCTGTAATCGTACCGACTTGCCGCCAATCGTCAAACAGATCCTAATTCTCTGCGGGTTTCGTCATGCACCTTGACGCGATACGCGTATGGCGTAACATTCGCGGCTCGGCTTCTCGCGACCTGGACTTCGTGTGCGGAGCGCCCATGCCTCAGTCGCGGCTCACCCTCGTCGTCGCTACCGCCCTCATCATCGCAGTCTCACCGTTCGCGGCAGTCGCCAGTTACAACTCCGAAGAACACAAGCTGATTGTGGACCGCGGTGCCGCGCTGGTGAACATCCGGTCCGCCGTCCTGCCATTGCCCACGCGCATGCTGAACTACACGTCCACGCAAATGATCGCTGGCTACAAGGCGGCCAAGCACCTGGCCGTGGGCATCGAATCCAACGATGCGTCCCAGTATTCCGATCAGACCCGCAAAGTTCAGGATAACAGCTACTGGTCCGATCCGAGCACGCGAGCCGGATTCGCGCAGCTCGCCGGCAATCTCAACATTCATGTCCCGTTGGCCAGCGAAGTCGCGCCACGCACGATCGTCGTTACCATCTGGGATGGGACGGCCGACGCCGCCATGACGATGGGTGAGCTCGCCGCGTTGTATGGCGACTACCGCCGCACAGTCAATTGCAGCACCACCGGCACCACTACCGGGCGTTGTTACCTCACGAACAGGAACAGTCCGCAATACGTAATCGGCTGGACGCGCCCAGACGGCATCATCGATTTTGCGTACGGAGATGATTGCTTCGGAGCCCTGAATCTGGACTGCGGTTGGCGACCCGACCCGGTTGCCACACGCACCTATCTGCGGGCGATCGGTTCGGGACTCTGGCCGCCCTACGGCGGGTACGGGAATCAGGTCCAGAACACGGCCTACGCATCCGAGGAGCTCGATGCCGGGTGGTGGGGCGACGAGATGTTACGGATCGCGAACGTCAACGACTGGCACTTCTCACAAGCCGCGGTGGCGTGGTACGTGGGAATGCACCGCCTGGCGCTCAAGTACGTGGCGCTCGCCCGTTCCGACAATCGCTACTGGAACGTGGCCCTGAACTACGAAGCGAGCGCGCTGCACAGCCTCACGGATCTCTTCGCGTTCGGGCATGTCGTTACGAGCCGCGATCGCACGTCCTTCAAAATCATGGGGATTAATAACCTGACGGGCGATCCCGCCTACGCCTGGATGGAGAATGTCTCCGCCATGGGCGGTGGCTATCGTGATCCGGGTACCGGCAAGGTCGAGCTGACGTCGATCCTTCCGAACATCGCGGACATGACGAACAACCGCAACGACTTCATGGAGACCGATCGCGGAAGCTGGGCCTTCGTGGCAAAGACCGAGCACGACTATCACGATCAGTTCAACAACGGCGGCGCCACCGTAATGAATCTCAAGCGGCAGGAATTCAGTATCTTCGGCGACGCCAAACTGCGATTTACCCCGGAGGCCACGCAGCGCGTGATCGTGGAAGCCGTCCGCGCATCGATTCAATCACTGTTCGACGCGTACGAAAGCCCGAAATCGATCGATGTGATCGGCGCCGTGGGCTCCAGCTACTTCGATGCGCTGCTCAACATCCCGGTTTACGTGAAGTCGAACACCGGGAATCAGTTCAATGGGATGTGGGCCCGCTACGCCATCAAGATGGACGCCATCACCGGCGCCGGCATCGTGCCCGATACGACGCATTGCGTAATCCCATTCCTCGACGGTCAGGAGACCGTTCCGGCGGCGCGCGCGACACCATGCGCCACGCCGGCCTCCCCGTCGCAGACGGCGATCGTCAGCCAGCTGTTGCAGGCGAATGGCGACTTGGGCAAAGGCGACCAGCAGGGCCTCGACGCGTCGGGTAACGCCAACGGCGGCTACGATGTCGGCGACTTCCTGGCCTGGGTGAGACGCACCAACGCGACGCCTTCGGCGAAAGGAGGTCGCCCATGAACCGCGCGTGTGCGGCACTCCTCGCGCTCCTGGCGATCGGTTGCAGCGATGACAGTACGGGCGCGGGCGCCAATCACGGCACGCTCCGGGTCGAGTTGACGAGCCCGAACAGTGGGCTCGATGGAGCGGCCGTCGTGGTCCTGACGGGCCCGGCGGCACCGCGTTCGGTAACCGCGGCCACCGGCCTTACGTTGTGGGGCGCGCCCGTGACGACGACGCCGGGCAGCGTGGCCGTGACCGGCGTACTCAGTACCGGCGCGATCCTCACCCTCGAGGTGGATGACGTGACGCTCGTCAGCCAGTACTCGGCCACACTGCGCGAAGTGGCGGCCCATGATACCACGGTCGCGCTGCGTGCCCTGGCGGGTTACTCGCTGACGGTCGTGCGATAACCGAGGCTGTCGCCACCCGCCATCAGGGAGATCAGTTCTCGGCAGCGAGGCGTTCGGCATCGTGGAGCAATGCATCGAGACGCGCCCGGTTCAGGAGCTGCCCCCGAAGCACGACAGCCTCGATCCTGGTCGTGTTGCGGATGTCAGCGAGTGGATTTGCGCTCAATAACACGAAGTCGGCACGCTTCCCCTCCTCAATCGTTCCTGCGTCACGCAACCGCAAATACTCGGCGGGGAGACGCGTGGCGGCCTGGATTGCCTCATCCGGCGTGAAGCCTGCTTGCACCAGCAGGGCCATCTCCTCGTGCACGCTGAACCCGGGGAAGATTCTCCCGTCAGACAGATCGGTGCCCACCATGACCTTCACGCCGTTCTTCCGCATCAGTCCGACCAGAACCAGAAAATCCCCGAGCACGCGCTTGCGACCGGCGATCACTTCGGGCGCATTCCGGTACTGCTGCGCCACGGACTGCATCCTGGCATTCGCGGACCGCGCGACGTACTTGCTCTGTGGTTGTGGAGTGAAATCGCGCCAATCCGCGCTGGCCTTGTACATGATGAGGCACGGCGTATAGAACGTGCCGTTTTTGGCGAATCGCCGGAACAGCGCCGCCATGGCCTCGAGCATCTGGTCGTGTGGCATGTTCACGTACCCGCCCGCGTTCTGAAACAGCGACTCGGTATGCTCGATGCTCGCGATACCGGAGTCAGACGCTTCTTCGGGCGTGACCGCCTCGGGGATATGTCCCGCGATGGGCAGTCCAACCTGCTTCGCTTCATTCATGATTGCGAGAAACTGCTCGCGGCTCAGCGTCTTGTGAATCTTGATGAAGTCGACGCCCGCTTTGGCCAGGGCGCGAACCGCTCCCCGTGCCTGCGCGGCGTCGGCCACAGCCAACTGCACCGGTCGGCTTCGCCGTTGAGGATGGGCCGCGCGGACGATGCGCGGCCCGATCAGCGTGCCCTCGTCGATCCTGACACGCCACTCGTCCAGCTCTCGCAGCAAGCTGCCCATGTCGCGAACGCCGGTGACGCCATGCGCGACGAGGGCGGGAATCGCGCTGGGCCGCGCGTCCGTGAGATGCACGTGCATGTCCGACAGGCCGGGAATCAGGAACTTTCCGGTGCCGTCCACTCGCTGCGTTCCTGCGGGAATCGGGACTTCGCCACTCCTGCCGATTCGCGCGATGCGGTCCCCGCTAATCAGGACCGTCACGCCGGGCTGGGGAGCCCGCCCGGTCCCGTCGATGACCGTCACGTTCGTAAAGGCCACAGTCGCCTGGTTGGGCGCAGCGAACGGGAGGTCGGGACTAAACGCGACCGAGACAACCGCAACACAGAGAGTTCCCAGCGCGCCGTGAAAGGTCATGGTCGTCTCGCGGTGTTGGATAGCGCCGGCTCAGCGAAGGTTGGTGTCCTCACCCTACGACTTGCCACATGAACCGGGATCGCGATTATGGGTGTTCTATGCGCGACATCCTTGTAGCGACGGTCCAGTTTCAACCCGCTCCAAGCGACAAGGCGTACAATCTCGGCCGCATCCGGCATTTCGTAAAGCAGGCCGCTGCCGCGCACGTCGAGCTCATCGCGTTCCCGGAGATGTGCCTTACGGGCTACTGGCACGTGCGCAAGCTCTCGCGCGCGGCATTCGAGGCACTGGCCGAGCCGGTCCCTGACGGGCCGTCGACGCGGGACCTCTTGGGGCTGTCCCGGGAACACAGGATGACCATCGGCGCGGGGTTGCTCGAGCTGTTGCCCGATGGTGTCTACAACGCCTATGTCGTCGCCATGCCGGATGGGACGTGGGCGGTCCACCGCAAGCTGCACGTCTTCGAGCACCCGAACATTTGCGCCGGGAACCGCTACACCGTGTTCGACACGCCGCACGGGTGCCGCGTGGGCGTGCTGATCTGCTACGACAACAACATCGTCGAGAACGCACGCGCCACGGCGCTGCTGGGCGCCGAGATCCTGCTCGCGCCGCACCAGACGGGCGGCTGTAACTCGGTGAGCCCGCGGGGCATGAAGCCGATCGACCCCGCGGTGTGGGCCCGTCGCCATGAAGATCCCGCGGCGTGCGAGGCGGAGTTGTGCGGGCCCAAGGGCCGGGCGTGGCTCATGCGCTGGCTCCCGAGTCGGGCACACGACAACGGCATGTTCCTGCTGTTCAGCAACGGCATCGGCCCTGACGACGATGAGATCCGCACTGGCAACGCGATGGTGCTCGACCCCTATGGTGACGTCATCGCGGAGTCGCGGGCGTTGGGTGACGACATGGTCGTGGCGGATCTCGACGCGTCGGTCTTGCCCACCTCATCCGGCAGGCGCTGGTTGCGGGCGCGCCGGCCCGACCTGTACGAATCGCTGACGCGTCCCACCGGCCAGGAGCAGGAGACCTGGCGTGTGCGGTTCGGCGAGGATGTCATCCCATGATTACCGCACTCCTTCTCGTCCTGCAGCTCGGCACGCCGCCGGTCTACGACCGCGTGATTCTCGGCGGACAGGTGATGGATCCCGCCTCCAACATCGATGCGGTCCGCAATATCGGGCTCTCGGCCGGACGAATCGCCGTCATCACGACCCAAGCGATTCAAGGCCGGGACACAGTCGATGCGCGCGGCCTCGTTGTCACCCCTGGATTCATTGACCTGCACGCGCACGGACAGACGGCCGAGACCTATCGGTTCTACGCGCTGGACGGCGTGACGACAGCGCTCGAGCTCGAGCTCGGCACGTCGGACGTCGCTGCCTGGTATCGCGAGCGCGAGGCCGGCGAGCGCATCAACTACGGCGTCAGCGTCGGCCACATCAAAGTCCGGATGGCGGTGATGGACGATTCCGGCACCTGGATGCCGGTGAGCGACGGCGCCTATCGCGCGGCGTCGCCTGCTCAGATCGGCGAGATCGCGCAACGCATCGAGATTGGTCTCCGCGAGGGCGCGGTCAGCATCGGCGCCGGCTTTCCGTACACGCCGGCGGCAACGCGCGATGAGCTGCTCGCCGTGTTTCGCGTCGCTGCGACGACGAAGACACCGATCCACGTGCACATTCGCCCTGGCGTCGCCGGCCTCAAGGACGCGCTTGCGCTCGCTGGCGAAACTGGTGCGGCATTGCACGTGGTGCACATCAATAGCGCCGCACTCGCCGAAACGCCGGTCATGCTCAAGATGATCAGTGACGCGCGCGCGCACGGAGGCGAGGTGACAACGGAAGCGTATCCCTATGACGCCGGCATGACGGAGATTCAATCCGCCACCATTCAAGACACCTATGAAGCCGCTCCCGATGAGCGCCTGGCCGAGCTGGAGTGGCCGCGCACCGGCGAGCGGCTGAATCGTGAGAGCTTTGATCGGTACAGCCGAACCGGCGGTCCCGTAGTGGTGCACACGAACACGGAGCAGATGGTCGCCCTGGCGATTTCCAGTCCACTCACCATCGTTGCGAGCGACGCATACTGGCAGAATGGCACCGGCCATCCGCGGACAACGGGAACGTACGCGAGGGTACTCGGCCGCTACGTGCGCGAAACGCACGCACTCTCGCTGATGGATGCAATCCGCAAAATGACGTTGATGCCGGCGCAGCGACTCTCCGCCCGAGTCCCGGCGATGAACCAGAAAGGGCGCCTCAGTGTGGGTGCAGATGCGGACATCACGATCTTTGACGCCGCGACGGTGCTCGATCGCTCGACGTACCGCGAGCCGTCGCTGCCGCCTGTCGGCATTCAACACGTGATCGTGAACGGCGTGTCCGTGGTCGCGAACGGGCTGGCAGTCGACGGCGTCGCGCCGGGAAAGGCGGTACGAGGGGGGGCACCAAGATGACTGATCCTCGCGACCCATCCCGCCGCGACTTCCTGGCCACGTCGGCGCTCGTTCTCATCGGGCTCGCGCGCGGCTCGGCGACTCCCCCGGATGGCGATCTCCTGTACGTTGGGACGTATACCGAAGGCACCCGGTCTGAGGGCATCTATCTCGTCCGCATGGACCGGCGCTCTGGGAAACTGCAGCGCATCGGCGCGGTAAACGCCGGCGCGAACCCGTCCTTCCTCACGATTCACCCGAACGGCCGAGTTCTGTACGCCGTCAACGAGCTCGACAAGGGCGCGGTGAGCGCCTTCGCCATCGACAAAGGCATCGATGGGCTCACCCGGCTGAACGAGCAGCCGTCGGAAGGTGGCGCGCCGTGCTACCTGAGCGTGGACCGCAGCGGCCGCGCCCTGCTCGTCGCCAACTACACCGGCGGCAACGTCGCGCTGCTGCCGATCGAGGCGAATGGAGCGCTGGCGCCCGCGCACGTGGTGCAGCACACGGGAAAGGGTCCGAATGCCGAGCGTCAGGAAGCGCCGCATGCGCACTGCATCCTTCCGGACGCCTCCAACCGCTTCGCGCTCGCCGCGGACCTGGGCGCCGACCGGGTGTTCGTCTACCGGCTCGATCTCGACGGCAAAGCGCTGCGCCATGTCGAGGGCGGCGACGCCGTCATGCGCCCGGGCGCGGGGCCGCGCCATCTCGCGTTCCACCCTACCCTGCCCCTCGTGTTCGTCGCCAACGAGCTCGACTCCACCGTCGCCACGCTGCGCTTCGACGCAGAGCGCGGCACGCTGGCTCCGCAGGGCACCGCATCGACCCTACCGGCTGGCTGGACCGGCACGAACTACCCGGCCGATATCCATGTCGCCGGGAACGGGCGCTCGTTGTACGCGTCGAACCGCGGCCACAACAGCATCGCCGTGTTCTCCGTGGCTGAATCAACGGGCGCGCTCGCGCTCGAGCAGGTGGTCTCCACCCAGGGCGACTGGCCGCGCAATTTCAGCCTCGACCCCTCCGGGCGATGGCTGCTCGTCGCGAACCAGCGGTCCGACTCCGTCATCGTGTTCGGGCGCAATCCGGACACCGGCAGGCTCACACCCACTGAGCAGCGCATCGCGATACCCCGCCCCGTCTGCCTACGGTTCGCTTGACGCCGACGGCTGTTTCCCAGTCGCCGGATCTCCGTCGAGTCATCGGGTTCTTCGGCGGCACCGCGCTGATCGTCGGCATCACGATCGGCAGTGGGATCTTCCGCACACCGCCCACGATCGCCGGGCTCGTTCAGAATCCGGTCGTCATCATGGGGTTGTGGACGGCCTTCGGGCTGATCAGCATCTGCGGCGCGCTCGCGGTGGCGGAGCTGACCTCGCTGCTGCCGCGGGCGGGCGGCGTGTACGTGTTCCTGCGAGAGGCCTATGGCGATGCCGCCGCGTTCGTGTTCGGCTGGCTGTACGTGCTGATCACGACGCCCACCACCGTCGCCGCGCTTTCCGTGGTCTTTGCGGAATTCCTACTCAACCTGCTCGGCGTACCGGTAGACGCGAGAGTACAGGTCATCGCGATCGCGTCGATCATCATCCTCACGGCTGCCAACGTCCTCGGCGCACGCGTCGGCGCAGCGGTGAGCGGCGTGACGACCATCGTGAAGGTGACGGCACTGGCCGCGATCATCCTCGGCGCGTTTCTCCTGGGCCACGGCAATCTCTCCAACATCACGGCGGGCGGCGCTGTGCAGGGCGGCGGTCTGGCGCGCGCGGTCGCCGCGGTCATCTGGACCTACGATGGCTGGGTTGCCGTCAGCATGATCGCGGGCGAGGTCGTGGCACCGGAGCGGTTGATGAAGCGGATCATCATCGTCGGGATGCTGGTGATCGTCACGCTCTACATCGGCGCGAACCTGGCCTACCTGTACATGATGCCGGTCGGCGTGATGGCCCAGCAGAAGGAAGCGATCGCGCGGACCGTCATGACGGGGATCGCGGGGCCCGCCGGTGGCACGCTCATCATGCTCGCGATCATGACGAGCATCTTCGGCGCATTGAACGGCAACCTGCTGGCCAAGCCGCGCGTGGCGTACGCGATGGGGCGCGACGGGCTGACGTTCGCATTCCTTGGCAAGATCCATCCACGCTGGTCCACGCCGTGGCCGGCGCAGCTCATCGTGTCGGCGGTCGCCATAATCATGGTCCTCGCGCTCAAAGATTACGACTCGCTCATCACGTACTTCGTGGTCGTCGAGTGGGCCGCGCTGATTTTCGCGGTGGGAGCGTTGTTCGTGCTGCGACGGAAGATGGCTGACGCGCCGAGGCCGTTCCGCACACCTGCCTATCCGTGGGTGCCGCTGCTCTTCGTGATTGGCACCGTCATTGGACTATCGGCGATCGTGTGGGGACAGATTCAGGTCGGCAACTATGCGCCGATCTACGGCCTCGCGATTGCGGCGGCCGGGTTCCCGGTTCATCACCTGTGGAAACGATGGAAAAGGGTCTGAACGCTCCCACTTTGGGAGGTTCAGACCCCTGGAGCTTGTGCTGCGAAGAACTACGGCTGCGTCACGGCCGTGGCGTTGAGTGTCACTGCGGTCTGCGCCAGTGCGCGGCCTGTAATCGAGGCGCCGGTGTTGAAGGCAATCAGCGTCTTGCCGAGAATGATGCCCTTGAAATTGGAGGTGGTGCCGAGCGTCGCCTGACCCGCGACTTGCCAGAACACATTCTTGGCCTGTGCACCGCCGCTCAAGGTGACGATCGCGCCGTTGCCCACCGTGAGATTCTGCGCGATCTGGAAGATCCAGACGTCATTCGCGCCACCGGAAAGCGTGACCGCGCTGGGGATGGAAACGCCCGTTCCCCACTTGTACAGCCCGGGGACGAGGGTCATCCCCTGGATGTTGCCGGCACCGAGCTCGGTGTAGCCGGGCGATGTACGGCCCGCTGCGTCCGTATACGCGGTCTGCATGTTGAGGACTGCGGTCGTCAGATTCGCCGGCGTCGGCACCGCGTAGTTGGCTGCCCACACCTGGCCAGTGACCTGGGCGGATGTCGTAAACGTGGTCGCCGGGGATGAAAGAGCAAATCCGGTGATGAACGACGCAGCGGCCGGGCTCAGCCCGATATCGCCGACAACGGCCGTGACACCAGTGGTGGACACGCCGGACTTGGCCAGAATGACGTAATCGCCGGCGGTGCCGAGGCTCACGGCTTTCGGACCGAGACCGTTCGGATTCGGCGGGTTGTTCTGATTGCCCGTGGAATCGCTGTTGCCGCAAGCCGTGCCTAGCAAAGCGAGCGACGCGAGGAGGATCGTGAAGCGTTTCATAATAGGCTTTCTTGACGAGGGTTATCGGGTGTCGAGGGGAACCGACAATCGATGGAGAGTGCTGTGCCCGCAGATCCAGCCCTTGGCACGCCCAGCAGCCGACTTACCCATCGCCGGTTTCGTCTGGGTAATTAAGCCCACACAGGGGTGGCCCTGATATCGCACGAAAGCATGAACAAGTAGGTACGGCGGCCTTGACCGACTAGCGGGTCCTGCTTTCCAGCACGTAGGTTTCTCACGTGCCGAAGACCGCGACACGCCCAGCCCTGGTTCAACCCGTCGCCAAATCCCCGACGGGGATTCAAGGGTTGGACGAGATCACCGGAGGTGGGCTGCCGCGCGGCCGGCCGACGCTCGTCTGCGGAGGCCCCGGCTGCGGCAAGACGATTCTCTCGATGGAGTTCTTGATCAACGGGGCGCGCCAGTTCGACGAACCGGGCGTGTTTCTGTCGTTCGAGGAATCCGTCGAAGATCTGGCGGTGAATTTCGCCTCGCTCGGCCTGGATCCCCGCCCGCTCGCGGCCCGCAAGAAGCTGGCGTTGGAATACGTCCGCGTCGAGCCCAGTGAGATCCAGGAGACCGGCGCATACGATCTGGACGGCCTCTTCATCCGGCTGGAGCACGCGATCGACTCCGTCCACGCGAAGCGGGTGGTGCTCGACACGATCGAAACCCTTTTTTCCGGATTGAGCGACACCCGCGTGCTGCGCGCGGAGCTGCGCCGACTGTTCAATTGGCTGAAGACCAAAGGCGTCACCGCCATCGTGACGGGGGAACGCGGCGACGGTGGAATGACGCGCCACGGTCTGGAAGAGTACATCACCGATTGTGTCATCGTGCTCGACCACCGGGTGGTGGACCAGAACGCGACGCGGCGGCTGCGCGTCGTGAAGTATCGCGGCTCCACTCACGGTGCCAATGAGTCGCCTTTCTTCATCGACGAGTCGGGCCTCTCGGTGCTGCCAATCACGTCGTTGGGACTGCAACACCGCGTCTCTCCCGGCCGCCTCTCGACCGGCGTGCCGGACCTCGACGCGATGCTGGGAAGCAAGGGCTACTTCCGGGGCAGCAGCATTCTGGCTTCCGGCAGCGCGGGGACGGGCAAGACCAGCTTGGCGGGTTACTTCGCGGAGGCCGCGTGCCGGCGGCGCGAGTCCGCGTTGTACTTCGCGTTCGAAGAGTCGGCCGCGCAAATCGTGCGCAATCTGGGGTCGATCGGCCTGAATCTCGAGCCCTGGGTCCGCAAAGGACTGCTCCAGGTGCACGCGGCACGCCCCACCACCAGCGGTCTGGAAGGGCACCTCAGCGCGATGCACCGGTTGATCGAGGAGAGAAAACCGCGGGTCGTCGTGGTGGACCCGATCAGCAACCTCATCTCCGTGGGGACGTCGCTCGAGGTGAAGGCGATGCTCGCGCGCTTGATCGATTTCATGAAAGTGAAAGAGATGACCGCCCTGTTTACCTCGCTCACGATTGACGACGCCCATCCCGAGGGAACGGACGTCGGCATTTCCTCATTCATGGACACGTGGCTCGTGATGCGCAACCTCGAAGTGAACGGGGAGCGGACCCGCACGCTCGATGTGGTGAAATCGCGTGGCATGGCGCACTCGAACCAGGTGCGTGAGTTCGTCCTGACGGGCGAGGGCCTGAAACTGCTCGACGTGGTGCGGCATGAGGGACGTGTGCTCATCGGGTCGCAGCGGGCAGCGTACGCACCGGTCGCACCGGTCGCACCGGTCGCGCGACGGAGCTCCGGAAAGCGTGCGCCGCGTCCGTGAAAGCCAAATCGCGACGCACCGGCAAATCGCGCAAGACCAAAGCGAACCCGGAGTTCTTCGACCTTCGCCTGTACATCGCCGGTCAGACCGCGCGGTCAATCGCCGCGCTGGCGAACCTGCAACGCATTTGCGACGAGCACTTGGCGGGGCGCTACCGCATCGAGGTGATCGATCTCGTGGAGCGCCCGCAATTGGCGCGCGGCGATCAGATCTTCGCGCTGCCCACCCTGGTGCGCAAACTTCCCGAACCGATTCGCAAACTGGTCGGCGATCTCTCCGACACCGAGCGCGCGTTGGTCGGGCTCGACCTGCGCCCCCGAGCACCTAGCAGGTCATGAGGCGCAAGCGCGTCTCGGGCCAGCGCCGCAGTCCCACCCAGCGACTCCGGATCCGGCTGCAAGAGGCTGAAGCGACGCTGGACGCCATCCGCAGCGGCGCGGTGGACGCGGTCGTCGTTTCCGGGCCCGGCGGCGACGAGACGCGCGCCTTCGAGGGCGCGACGCATCCGTACCACGTGCTCCTGAACGCCATGAGCGACGGCGCGGCACTCTTGAGTCCGGATGGGACCATTCTGTTCGGTAACCGTCGTCTCGCGGAGATCGCGCACGCCGGGCTCGAGCGCCTGCGGGGCTCCCGGTTCCCGCAGTTCGTCGCGCCCGCCGATCGTCCCAGCCTCGAGGCATTCGTGCGGCAAGGGCGAAGGGGCGGTGGTGAGTTCGCCATCGTCGGTACCGACGGCTCGGCGACGCCGGTGTGGATCGCGTTCTCGCCGGTGCCGCTCGACGCGTCCCTGGGGGACGACGGGACGGCAGGAAACGGGGGCACCGTGCTCATGGCGATCATCACGGACCTGACCGACCGCAAGCGGGCCGAGGCTACACACATGGGGCTGATGCAGCGGTTGATCTCGGCGGAGAACGAGGAGCGCCGACGGATCGCGCGCGAGCTGCACGACGAGACCGGGCAGTCGCTCACCACGCTGTTGGTGGGCCTGCGCGCCATCGCGGACATCACTGGGCTCGCCAAAGTCCGCTCGATGGCGCGGCGGCTACGCGAAGTGGCGGCACACACCGTGGACGACGTCGGGCGGTTGGCCCGCGGCCTGCATCCCGCTGTCCTGGATGACAAAGGGCTCGTGGCGGCCGCCCGGCGACACGTGAGCGAGTTTGCCAAAACAGTGGGAGTTGTCGTTGACCTTCGCGTTGTAGGCAGCGTTCCGCGCCGGCTGTCGCCACTCGTGCAGTCTACCGTGTATCGGATCCTGCAGGAGGCGCTTACCAACGTCGCGCGGCACGCCCAGGCACGGGTGGTTGGTGTCGTGTTGAAGCACGATCACGCTGTGCTCGAGCTCGTCATCCGGGACAACGGCGTCGGGTTTGACCCAGCGGCCATCCTGAATGAAGCGACCGGACTTGGCTTGCACGGAATGCAGGAGCGCGTCGCCTTGCTGCGCGGGACGGTGCGGATCGAGTCGCGGCCGGGACACGGGACCATTATCCGCGTCCGCATTCCCACGGGTAACATTTCCTCCCATGCCGCAAATTAGACTCCTGATCGCCGACGATCACGCCGTCCTGCGGGCTGGACTCCGCATGTTGCTCGAAGTCCAGCGCGACATGGCGGTCGCCGGGGAAGCCGGCGATGGCCTGGAGGTCGTGCGGAAGGCCCGCGAGCTGCAGCCCGACGTCGTCTTGTTGGACCTCACGATGCCCGGACCACCCAGCGGCGAAGTGATCCGCCAGGTCCTGCGAGCCTCCCCGAAGACTCGCGTGCTGGTCCTCACCATGCATGATGATGCCGCGTATCTGGCCTCCGCGCTGACGGCTGGAGCAACCGGGTATGTGGTCAAGAAGGTCGCCGATTCGGAGTTGCTGACCGCAATCCGGTCTGTCCACGCGGGGCGTACGTTTGTCGATCTCACGCAGTCGCTGGATACGCCGTCGCGCGCAGGCCCGGGCGGCGCTCCCGCCAAGGGAGCGCGTCCGAAGGACTTGAGCCGGCGAGAGTGCGAGGTGCTCCGGCTGCTGGCGCAGGGCCACTCCAATCAGCAGATTGCCACTCAAATCAAGGTGAGTGTGAAAACCGTCGAGACGCACCGCACTCGGCTGAGCGAGAAGCTCGGTCTCAAAGGCCGCGCGCAGCTGTATCGCTTCGCGGTGGAGTCAGGCATCCTCAATCCCGATCGCTGAGCTGTAAGGGTTTCCCCGACGGCCCGGGCCCGACCCGGGAATCTCCCGATGGCCTGGCGGCGCCGTATCCGTACCTTTCTCTAGTGGCAATCCCTGATGTAGTGACAGTCTCTGATGTAGTGACAATCCCTGACGTCATTAGCGTGGAAGGTGGTGTGTATGGTCGGGGCCGCGCCGTGATTTCCGTAGCCCTCATCGAAGACAACCGCCTGGTGCGTGAGGGAATTACCGCGCTCCTGAGCCAGCTGCCGGATCTGAAGGTCGTCGCCGGGACGTCCGCCGCCGATACATCCGTGCTGCGAGAAGCGAAGCCGCAGGTGGTCCTCCTGGATCTCGGCTTGGGGCACGGGGACAGCCTGCGCGTCGCCGAGAATGTCAAGAAGGAGTTCCCGGAATCCAAGGTCATCGTGATGGACCTCCTCCCGGTGCACGAAGACATCGTCGAATTCGTCAACGTGGGTGTGTCCGGCTTCATCATGAAGGATGCCACGCTCGACGATCTGGTGAACACGATCCGTTCGGTGGCGCAGGGCGACCACGTCCTGCCCCCCCAGATGACCGGGTCGTTGTTCTCGCAGATTGCACGGGACGCGATCGCCAAGGGCCGGCCGGAGGCGCTCGACTCCGTACGCATGACGCCGCGCGAGCGCGAAGTCATCAACCTCATCGCGGAAGGGTTGGGGAATAAGGAAATCGCGTCCCGAATCAACGTCGCGACCCATACGGTCAAGAGCCACGTTCGCAACATCATGGAAAAGCTGACATTGCACACGCGGCTGCAGATCGCCGCCTACGCGAACGAGAGGCGTAGCACTCCCGCATAGCCGTATACCTCATGTTTCATGCTTTCGTGTGATATCTGTCACGGTCCCACTCCGCTAGTCTCTGTCCCACAGTCTGACTCTTTCAACTCGTCCCGCAGGCAGGCGACGCAGTCAGGACGCGTGAGGACCATATGACGAACACGAAACGCACGGCCACGCCGAAGACGGTTTGGGCGTATGCCTATCAAATCGTGCCGCCCCAGCCGGCAGGGCGGCTGCACTCCATCAGGACCCTCCTCGACCACGCCCACACCGAGGCGCAGCGCGGCGAGCGCACGTGGACTGGCCGAGTCGTCGTCGAGGACCAGATCACACATATCCTGATTGTGAGCGACAGCCCCGAGCAAGATCACGAGGCGAACCGCAGACTCGAGGCCAAGCTGCAGGAGCTGAACGCCGGATTCTCGATCACCGTGCCGATCGCGGTAGTCGACGAAGGGGTGGTACCTCAACCGTCGTAGCTTCGTTGTGCGATTCCTGCCGGCCGTTCTCTACGCTATACCTCCTCTCAGATTCTTTCCCTCACAATGGACTAGATCATGAGACCGAACTACAAGACCAGCTTAATCACCGCAGTGAGTCTCGCCGCGCTGGCAGCCTGCCAGCCATCCAGTCAGGCGGCGGAGCTCGCCAAGAAGGAACCGGCAAAGGCTCCCGCGATGAGCAGCACGCGCACGCTGGAAGCATTCCGGCAGTTCGCTGTCGCGACGACGGCAACCATCAGCTCACGCAGCGCGAAGGCGGGCGACGCATTCACCGCCACGGTCGTGTCCGACGTCCAGGACGCCGCGGGCCGTGTTGCGATCCCCGCAGGCTCATTGGTCTCCGGTACGATCACGGACGTCAAGCCCGCGCCGAACCCGAACAGCCCGGGCACGCTGACGCTCGCCGTGAATAGTGTCGCCGTGAACGGCCGGAGCTATCCGCTCAACGCCAGCATCGATTCGGTCGCGACCGAGCTCCACGCACGTTCGGTCAGCGGTGGCGATGCCGTGAAGGTAGGCGCCGGCGCAGCGGCGGGCGCAGTCATCGGACAGATCATCAGTAAGAATTCCAAGGGCACTATCATTGGCGCCGTGGTCGGCGCGGCGGCCGGCGGTGCGTATGCGGCAGCCACGAAGGACGGCGACATCGTCCTTCCCGCGGGCACGCACATCCTCGTCACGCTGTCGCAACGTCTCAACATCGTCAGGAGCTGAGCATGCCTACACAGCGAACCACACATCGCAGCAGCGCGGGCAAGAAACTCTATGCCGTGCGCGATGCCGAAGGAAGGTTCCTCGACATCCAGAGCTACAAGCGCGCGCATCGAGCCGATCTGTCAAAGAAGAGCAAGGCGGAGAAGTCGCAGGACCGGAAGAACCGGTCATGAAGCCCCAGTTGATTGCGGGCATCCTGCTCGCGACCATCGGCGCCTTCATCGTGTTTCGAGGCCTCAGCTACGGCTCGCAGCACAGCGTCATTCAGGTTGGGGACATGAAGGCGTCCATCGATGCGCAACGCCCCGTTCCGACATGGATCGGTGGCGTCGCCATCGTGGGCGGGGCGCTGCTCGTCGGCGCCGGCCTGCGGAGGAGACCCCATGGCGCTTAAGGGAGACCGGTTACTCTGGACCGTCGTGATCGTGCTGCTGGTGCTGTGGGCGCTCGGCACGGTCAGCGCAGTGGGCGGACTGATTCACCTGCTGCTGGTCATCGCCGTCGTAGTGATCCTGGTTCGCGTCATTCAGGGTCGGAGGGTCATCTGAAGATCTCACGGATAATGTGGTACGCGGGCACCGTGTTCACGACACTGGTCATGCTGGCGGCGTCCACGACTGCAATGACGTAGCACCATCACCGGCTGGGCGCCGCGCTGCTGTTTGCGACGGCGCCTGTTCGGCCCCGTTTTCCATACCTCACAGGCTGTACCCCATGCGTCGTAGCTCGGTTTTTGTCCGCTAGTTCTTTCGAATCACCAAGCCGGATTGTCATACCGCATCCGTCTGTCACTCGCCTTTCACCTCATTGTGCGATACCCGCCGGAGGTCTTCCGAAGCATACCTCCTCACAAGAAACTGGAGGCGAGGAGGTTCCGACATCCACGCGGATCCCGGCATGCGTTGTACGACACGCAACACTCGGAGGAAGCAAATGTTCACTGTATCCCGATCCACGGCCCGACTCCTCGTCATCGTCCCGTTCGCGGCACTACTGGCCGCGTGCGAGCATAACGAAGGCCCACCGGTTGCCGGTCAATTGTTCAGCATCACGGTCTCGCCCAACCCGGGGATCGCGCCCCTCGGGACCACCCTCCAATTCACGGCCGCGGGTCAGGACGTGACCGGCGCGACGGTCGTCATTCCTCCACCGATCGTCTGGACCAATCTGAACGCCACGGCCGGCAGCATTAACAGCGGCTCGGGCTTGTTCACTGCGGGCGCGACGAAGGGGACGTACTCCAATACCATCCGGGCACGGAG